>Ga0210059_1011574_pt1 | contig 13472 bp, 11 predicted proteins | sample Ectturendosymbi2_FD_188042 | JGI IMG/M metagenome (GOLD analysis project Ga0210059, IMG submission 188042) | Ecteinascidia turbinata endosymbiont from Florida, USA - Sample 2 (SPAdes) (version 2) | ecosystem: Host-associated > Tunicates > Ascidians > Unclassified | place: Key West, Florida...
CTCCGCATTTTCATCCCCAACATCGGCACCCACCCCCCGGAATGACCCTCCCAAAACAGCGTAGTTCCGGCTTAACCACCTCCGCACTGGTGTGGGACGTTTCCACTCATGCTTGTACAAATGGGGTATGGCCTCCTCTGCGGTCTGTGAGTGTGGCGCAGAAGAACAAACCGTCGACAAAGTTGTCCTCCAATGCCCAATCCATCGACCTCATCATGGACTGCACGGCCTGGTGATTCTGGGCGATGAGACAATTGAATGGCTGCTCAACGCCTGCCCCGAGATATAGTGCGGCCAAGCAGTGGATTGAACAACTGGCTCAAAAGTAGAAAAACATTATGCAATATACAGTATTTGTGGTAGTGCCTGTTTTGCCTCATGAGATAAAAGCGTGTTGGGGCTATTTTACCTTTAGTCGAACACAAGTAGTTGAAGTGGTTACATGATAAGTACAATATGTCGAGACAACGGTTTAGGGCGTAGTGTAACGGCTCAGGGTTTTTGCTTTGGATTAACCTGCAGTTCACGTAATGTAGACAAGAACCGCTGACAGTTCCCCCGCATTGAAATCATGACAAAATTCTTCCATGCATCTTGAACTGAACCATTATAGACGTCACGTTCAACTAAGTAAGTCATGCGTTCTGAAGTTGTCATGTGACTATTTCAACCAGCCATGTGCATCCATAGGCAAAATAACTCCGGCAGTATTTTGCCTGACAAGACTGAATAGGCATTGCCTTACATTGACCAGAACTGTCAAGCAACATGCCTGTGTTAGTGTAGAATTTGAAATTTTACGGAGACACGGCTGAGGCGGATTTGAATATTTCCATGATTTGCGGAGGAGGAGCGGATGCAGAGCAAAACTTTTTTGGACTCGGAGCGGAGTCGGAAAAATGAGACTCCGTCCACCTCTGATTAGTATAGAAGGCAAAGACTTCTTATGACAACACAAGTTATAAGCAATTAAGCTTGTATCAATCATAGCTGCTGTGAGGTTCTATGTCAACTAACTGCAAAAATGACATGTGGACTGAAATCACTAACCCTTGCAGACTCAGAAGTCAGAACTGTTTGAATGCCACAAGTTTGAAAGTGTAGACTGGCATAAAGTGAAAGTTGCATTTAAATTCCATCAAATATGAAGGCTGTTGACTGTAAACATAGTTATAGCATATATTTTTGATTCATAATGACAGATTTATTATTATTACGCGTTTTTACCATTATATGTAGGTATGCCATGAGCGTCAATGAATTTGCCAACCTGATTGTTTGAGTATTGTCATTTCAACAAATAAATCTGATTCAAATAAAAAAAACGATTTAAATTAAAAAAATCCGTACGTATGATTTTCATCATCCCCCTGTTTACAAGCACTTCATGGTAGAATTAAAACGCAAATCATTGTGGTGAACATATGAACTTAGTTCTCAATGCAATGTCCAACACACGGAAGCTATTAATTATCTTAGGTATGGGCGCGGGTTACCTTAAAATTAACAGCAATTAAAATCCTGGCAAGCCCATGCACCTGTGGGTGCAACAATTCCTGCAAATACAGTCAATGCATCGTGAACGTAGCAAAGAATTATTCCTAAACGACACACTACGATGATGACCTGTAAGTCTTCTGGTTTGGAACTTCTAAGCAATCTCTCCAATTGTTTCTTTTTATCTTCATCTGTGAAAAGTAAGTCTTGACGGGGAGGTGGGGGTTCCGTTAGAAGAGAAGAATCGTATGCTGGATCTTCTGCTATTATCCCTGCAAAGCAACCATCTTCAATCTCCCACAATAATAGGAGTACGAGGCAATGCCAGCGTCCTAGTAGGTGCGATATAAGACCAACGGACCTGAGTTCTCAACAAGCAAATTTTGAGCGCATTGAACAGACAACATGCAGTCAATGCAATTGAAAACCAAACAATAATGATAAAGCGGGAGGCCAGAGGGTCCGAGTTAGCTGGAAAGCTAACCAATTTCTAATGGCATCACGTCATCTAGTATGGCTTCCTGTACAAGGAACTGGTGGTCTGCCGTGTCACAGCTGGTGGGTGTGGTCATGGGGGGGTGATTAACGGTACCCCCAAAATTGAGCTAGATCAGCTGGAAAGGTAACAACTTGCAACCTGTTGCAATATGTCAAGCATAGGAACCATAAATAATCAATGCCAGACATTTGAAGCGGTAGAGCACCCCTGCCAGACACCCCCAAAATGGCCACCCCAAAATTAAGCTAGATCAGCTCGGAAGACAACCACTTGAAACCTGTTGCAAAATGTCCAGCACAATCCCAGGAACCAGGGTTGCCAGGTGCTTGAGTGAGTACACGTCACCGAATGTGCCACCACGGGGAGATTTTGGGGGCTTAAAACCCCCAAACTAAGTTTAAAACCCCTAAAATATAAATGGAAGCACTAGAACACAGTTGCTTTTTCCGCCGATCCATTTTCTGTTCAATTGTTTTTTCAAACTGTTTCTGAAATTGCATTACAGCGATATCATCGCGGTTTGCAGAAACAACAAAAATAGAAAAGCATTGCAGATGACCACACTTTCCTCTTTGACCCGGAATTATATTGCCTGATCTTTTTTATTTGTTTGTGATGTAATAAACGCATTTGAACGCAAAGCCTCCATTCATTGTTTGCAGTGCTCAAGGTCAAGTTTCTTACACGGCTAGTCGTGGGTGTACAAAACTGCGACTTGTACTTTACCAGCGTATTAGATGCAGGGATTGTTTTTCGCAATGTTTATCATCGGTTACCCAAATAATCTTATTGTATTTTGTATTGCACAAAACTACGATATCTTTAATGTTCATGACTAGGCAAACAGTGGTCAGTAACGTCAAGATTGTTTTGCCTTTTTGAAGTTTTTGAAACGTTCATAAACCAAATTTCACGCTGATACCATGAGCCACTGGAAAGTGTTTTGATCAAAAAAAGTCAAAATTTGTCATTACGTCAAAATTTATCGTTAAGTCAAAATTTCTTGAAGCACAGGTTTTTCTTCTTTGTCGATATTTTATTGAAGCTCAACAACAGATATTGACATGCTTTTGCAAATTCAGTAGAAATTCTGGCATTTCCTGTTTTTTTTGCGACTTCTGACGTAATACTGTTGTTGTGTCCACTGTGAGACGATTGAAAGTTCGCCAGGCGTGGTCGTACTTGATGTTGAAGTATAATAATGTCCAACCTTCTCAATAACTTCAGGAGATTTATTGACACTGGATATTTTACTTCGGCGTTTGGATTCATTTTCGTCCACGGTTTGTTGCCTCTGGTTTAGTTATGTATTTTAAACTTTTGATTTTTGCTTCATTTTGACACAACAAATATTTTTATACATGGTGTTTATAAGGTCTTTCTCAAGAGTAGGCTAAATTAGGCTGAGTTTGCGATAATGAGGTATATTGTTTCTGTACTCCGAACTAATTTTCCACAAACACGTGTGACAAGCTCGTAATTTGCAATTAAAAGTTGTTTGACAATCTTATCGCAAGGATTTAAGTTTCAAACATGGTCATTTAACTAATGACGATTACTTAGAGGTGTCGTGATGAAATGTAAACATCTCCTTATTTGCAAGAAACCAGAATCGAATCTTCCGCACCGTTATGACAACACTGGTGCAGAAAAAACAAATCTGAGTCCGGTCAGATCATGCACCGGGTTATTTTATAAGGACAAACTCATTGACTTTAGTCGACTATCAACTGGAGTAAACTCATCTCGCATACAGGGCTTGTCATTGGCCAAAACACGCATGCTTAAGACTTTCTGGTATTAACTACCAGTAGTCCCCAGTTTAGTCTTCTGCAAGGCGGATGTTTATGACTAACCTACCATCAATTTTGTATCGCACGTATAAGTTACAAATATCAAAAAATCTAGAATAAGGTCTGCGTGGGCGGAGCATGGTATCTGTATGTCACTAAATGAAATACTCTGTCGGGATTAGTTTTGCAATTATTGCTAAACACACTCAACCAACTGCGTTACACAACTAACTCCACCTTTCCATTTGAACAGCAAGCTGTGCAATGTTAAAACTTTAGCCTTAAGCGTTAAAGATGTCCTACTTTTGTGGAATGCGAAGTACAATAAGATTATCTGGGTAACCCATGATAAATTTTGCGCCAAACAATCCTTCCATCGAATACAGTGATAAAGTGGCAATTTTGTACGCCCACAACTAGGCATGTAAGAAACGTTACGTTGAGCACTGCAAACAATTAATGCTAAGGCTTTGCGTTCAAACGCGTTTATTACATCACAAACAAATAAAAAAGATCAGGCAATATAATTCCGGGTCAAAGAGGAAAGTGTGGGTAATCTGCCATGCTTCTCTATTTTTGTTGTTTCTGCAAACCGCGATGATATCGCTGTAATGCAATTTCAGAAACAGTTTGAAAAAAACACTTGAACAGAAAATGGATCGACGGAAAAAGCAACTGTGTTCTAGTGCTTCCATTTATATTTTAGGGGTGTTAAACTTAGTTTGGGGGTTTTAAGCAGGGCTGCGGAGCTCTTGTAAAAATGAAGTGGCTCCAGCTCCGGAGCTATGTTTTTTTATAACATGGCTCCGGCTGTGCTTTCTTAATACACTTCAACAATTTCGGTATGCCTAGTGTCCTTCTTGTAGCAAGTGAGCGTTTTTTCCAACATATTTTGAACTAATCTTAAACACTGCTACCACTACCAGGCCTGCGCAGTCGTCGGAGTCATTAAAAATTATTTTTTTTAAATCTGACTTCAGGCTGATCTTCTGCTCGCCGATTGTGACCAATGTTGCCGCTCTGTTGTGAAGGAAACCCCAGAATTTACTTTGAAAATAAACCCAGACATACAAAATGTTTAAAAAAAAAAATTAAACTTGAAATGTACGCTGCCGGCACTCGCACATAAAAAATTAAAGGATTATGCATTATTTGCAACAAGTTTCTAACAAGTTCAAGGCTATTTTGAACATACTGACAATTTACAAGCAGGCCAGCAGCAAATCAAGTGCATGCAGTAACATAAAAAGTTACTTAGATCTTTTTTAAAAAACGTTTGATGTTTTCTTTTACCTCCACTTAAACCAGCGCCATTTAGCGTGGGTGCAATCGTCCCCCAGGGGGCAATTTTATGCGTTATGGTGGCGATTTTGTGTTTTACCAGATTTGGGGGGCGATTTCTGCAGGTTAGAATCTACTGAAATTCGGAATTGATTCCAAAAATAAAAATTTTATTTGGCACTTTGGAACCAAATTAGTTGATGTACATCGACACCAGAGTTCGTTACAAAAATTAAAAATCACGAGATGTAGGACTGGTGAGGAAACAATCAATGTGACATTGTCCTGTGTAACGCAAAGTGCCCAAGGCCACGAACGCTGTTACTGGTTGTGAGCCAAGCACTGCTGTTCTGACGAATTTTCAGATATATTGTTTAAGCCTAATTTTCAAAAATAGATAAAGTAGTGGGGAACCTGTTGCAATAAGTAGTTTGGTAGTTTGTTGCCCCAGTCTTTGCATGAGCAGCGTCAAATAAGGGACATCAAGCAATAACATTTGGAAGCTTGTATGCATATCAACATGCGCGGAATTTTGGATTTTTCTCGTACACAGTAGTATGCATTAGTGCGTTTTATATTATTTTCATTGGTTGAAAGCCACCAATACTGATATTAGTTATCAAAACATACCTAAGCGGCCGCACTCGATTTCTTAAAGAGGAAAAACGTCAGTTTCTTTAAGATACTAAAAATGTTCCAACAACCATAACATTGCTACCACCGAATCATCACATCGACTCAAGCTGCGATTAAGAAAATTAATCAAAACTTGTTATTAACTTTAGCCTAGATATTTTGCGCGGGAAATTGTCACAAATCACTCCAACTTTATGGGTTATTATAAGCAAAACTGCCTTGAAACAGGATTTCATATAGTCTTCGGTAGACCATCGCCAAAACATTGTTTTGGAGGCAAAACACGTCATAGTCCGTAATCATGTGTTTTAAGAACTTGGGTTCGTAATCGCAACTTTAGTAAAACAGTGGATCCATGTGTCATCTATTGAAAAAATACGGGTAAAATGACTGTTGCGACACGATATACGTAGCAGTTAATGGCCAGCAAAATTACTTAAGGTGATTCGGAAGTTGTGAAACGTGCTTATCATGTTTTTCAGTCAATTTTAGTGTTTTTCTGTGCTTACGGATATAGTTGCTTTGTGTTCATCCTGACTAACGACAGAGTATACCAGCACAGTAGACTAGGAAAGGGATAACAGACTAGCAAGTAAGCCCAACCATCCTCATATTGGCTCCACTAAGAATAAAAAAATCTTTTTCGCCACGTGTAATTTGAGGCATGCTAAGAAGTCCTTCTGTCGTGGAGATAACGCCGAAAGTTGGATTGTGTAGAAAGTGACTGGGTGAGGTGCTTTTTTGCCTGTTAACTGACATAAGCGAGTGCGATTCCACACCCACGGACTTTTCATCAACTTCCAAAGCGATGGTCAAGCCAGTGCCATATCTTATTAGCGCGGATAGTCAGACTTGGATCAAGAGCAGGAAGCGTTTTTCGGAAGTTTGCTTTATTACTACTGGTGTTACCCACGACGTAAGTTGCTGAGCAAGGTTTCAACCAAGTACTGCACAGTCAGGGGCGTAACGAGGGGGGAATACAACTTCCCGGGCGCCGAATCGCTATGGGGCCCCAAATCACTGCCGGCGGCGCCGAAATATCCCAACAATGTCACAAGTGCTATCTTCAATACAGCACATTTGCTTCCTGCCCCGGGCGCCATCTAACCTCGTTGCGCCCCTGTGCACATGCGTAATAAATATCGTTATCGTCTTGACATGAACAAGACCGGTGGAAACGCCATATACCACTAAAGCTGACAAACTTGCAACCTGCCTGCCTCAAAAAAAACTTAGGTGAAAAGCCAAGGGCAAGGTTCGCAGAAGTTGGAACAAACTGTTTTGGAAATGAATAACATTTTTTCTATAAATGCAATTGCATTCACTTTGTTGGTTCGTTTATTTGTGTCAAGTAGCTTGCCCTTTTATTTCATTAGCATTGAAATGTTTTCAAATTGAAATTACCCAACACTGAAATAATAGGCGGTGGCGATTTTCAAGCAAAATTCCTGTAGGGAGACGATTGAACAAAAAAGGTTGAAGACCACTGACTTAAATGCACAAATTGAAACATGTACATGATACATTCAAGGTCATACAGTTTTTTACCCTAATCATTGCAACATTTAACTACTAACATAACATTCACAATTTTGCATTCATACCTATGTCAAAGCGCCTGTAAAACAATGAACAGATAATCAACCACAGCACCTTCACAACCAAACAAAGCATTCCAAAATCATGCACAACAAGCAGCCCTTGACATATCAGCGATAGATTGGGGAGCTGACCTATGCCTAGTCAGTGCGTAATCTGTAAAACATTAGATTTTAAACGATTTGGTTAGGCCTAGCTCTATTCAACTGTACTGACTCTCCTGTGAAGCTACTGTATTCTTGAATGGAAAATACAGTAATACAATATGCATTTCTAAAATTTGACCAAAGCCAAACAAACCCCAGATTTCCAATAAAAAACCCTGAACCCCAGATGAAACAGGAAAACACCAGATCTAGTGAAAAATCCCCAGCAGAGGCAACACTGGTTGTGACTGTTTATGCCAAAAAAAGTACGTGAGTGTCACACTTTGCGTTTTTGCACAAGGACTTAGTCTCGCAAAATGCGCAAACATGCGCTGCGCTGGTGTTGACTGACTTGTCCACACCACACTCGGTAGTAATTCCACAGTCTGATGTGACTAGAACCAGTCCCAACCTGAAACCAAAACTCATTGTGACCTTACTCCCTGGTAGAACAGACCCTCGGATTTCGCCGCGACGAGCAAATGCGATAAAATTTAATTAATCGCTCAGCATCAGCGAACCATGGCAACCGTCAGTGCGCAGAAAAGGTCCGGAGCCGGAGCTGCTAAATTAATCACCAGCTCCGGCTCCGGATGAATTTTTAAAACAGCTCCGGCTCAGGCTAAATTTTAAAAGCAGCTCCAGCTCCGGCTCCACTAAAAATGGCCGGCCCCGGGCCTCCGGTTCCGCAGCACTGGTTTCAGGCCCCCAAAAGCTCCCCGTGGTGACATACACTCACTCAAGCACCTGGCAACCCTGGTTCCTGGGATTGTGCTGGACATTTTGCAACAGGTTTCAAGTGGTTGTCTTCCGAGTTGATCTAGCTCACTTTTGGGGTGGCCATTTTGGGGGTGTCTGGCAGGGGTTCCCCACCACTTGAAATATCAGGCATTGCTAATTTATTATTCCTGGGAATATGCTTGACGTATTGCAACAAGTTGCAAGTGGTTACCTTTCCAGCTGATCTAGCTCAATTTTGGGGGTACCGTTAATCACCCCCCATGACCACACCCACCAGCTGTGACACGGCAGATCACCAGTTCCTTGTACAGGAAGCCATACCAGATGATTTTTTTTACCATTAGAAATTGGATAGCTTTCCAGCTAACTTGGACCTTCTGGGTTCTCGGTCTCTGACCTTGCAGATTCAAAATCTTTAATACTAGACCTGATGTTTAACGACACCAAGCCATCTGCTCATTAACTCTTTTCTGTTTGTTTGTTCTACCAATCTGTTGTTTCATTTCAACACGCAAATACGTGCGTGTTGTTATATGTAGGAGATATTTTATACACAAGCATACCAAAATGAACAATTGCAAGCCTGATGTTCAGAAACCAAACAAATTACAAAAATCTCTGGCAGGCTATTGCATTGACTGACAGGTCATGTATGGCATCATCTGTCAAAACATGTTGTCGACTGACAGCACGTGGAACTGACTGGCAGACCGCGGTGCTGGTGGACCCTTCACGCCGGAGGAACTTCCTGCTGTGCTCAAGAACCAGAAACCAGGAAAGTCTCTGGGTCTGGATTCTATTCTCCCGGATTTCATACTCTACACCGGGCCGGCTCTCTAATCTTGGTTTTGCGATTTCCTCACTTCCTGCTTGCACCAACTCAAAATTCCCGATCTGGAGAAGAGCACTAATAGTTGGGTTCCTAAGCTGGAAAAGACACCGAAAGAGCTGTTGCTCTATCACGGGGTGGACAAACTGCGGCTCGCGAGCCTCGAACGTTTGTATGCGGCTCTTTCCGAAAAATTACACATTCGTTCGTTATTTTTTTGTTTCTATTGCAAAGTGTAGAAATGTTGTAAAGTGGTACTTTGGAAGCTAGCCGCCGTACGGCATTACTTTTGCAAGTCGTTCCAAAAAGAATTATGTCACAGAAGCGTAGATTGCAAATAAATTCGTGTTTTTAGATTTTTATGTTGCGGCTCTTTGTAACTTGGGTTTTACGATATGCGGCTCATACATGGAGCAGTTTTGGCCACACCTGTTCTATATCTTACAGTGTGTCCCCTTCAAGATCCCCAAGAGACTCATCTATGATCGTGTCGAATCAATCACCGACTCATTATTCCCACAACAACAGGCATGCTTTCGACACGGGAGGTCTACCTTAGGTCAGGTCACTCTGCTAACACAGGACATCGAGGATGGCTTTTCGGCCAAGATGGCCGGAGCTAAAAGTCAACCACAATAACGAACATTGCACTTACCTTGTTTCTTAAGCGTTTCATTTTCAGAACACAACATTACTACCCACCTTGCTTCTTCAACATTTGGTAAGCATCTCTTATTTTCACTTGCTCTGGCAAACCAACGCTCCATGAATATAGTACGGATATCACCCTCTTTTGAACTTTCTCTGAAGTTTTGTTTCCAAGATACTAAAGCATCAAATTTCAAGGTTAAGATAAACCCAGTTTTTTTTTCCAAAAAAACAACCCACCTGTTTTTTTGCTGTTTTTATATATATATATATATGTATTAGGTTTTTCGCTTTTCTTTAACAAGAAACAAGATTTTGTTCTCTTTTTAACGAAAACGGATAAACCCCATTCTGAATTGTTTTTATTGCATCATGCAATATCACTATTTTCAGTACTACACAATAATAACTTGCTATGTACCTATTATGGCATTCAAAATTGAGGGTAAAGAAATGTACCCCATCTTTGTTTTCGCAAAGTATTGTTGGTCAATTCACTCCTAAGTGGTATATAAGGCTTGGCAAGCATGCGCACAGCAAACAGAGACAAACCACTCCCACACATACTCAGCTGTTTCACGTCAAGTTTATGTGCATCCCTGCTAGTTCAGCATCCACAGAGTGCATTTTTTCAATATGTGATTTGGTATGGTCCAAAATCAGAAAAAGTTTAGATGCAGAGAAGGCAGAAAAATTGGTTAAAATATACTGATTGTGCAGAACTGAAGAAGATAACCATTAGAATTTATTCAAACTGTTCGATTTATTCTTCTATTTTTTTCAAGTCCTTTAAATTTCATTGCTGTTTGTTTTGTTTGGTTAAACAAATACTACAGTTAACTATACCAGTGTCCTGCTTTATTATATTTGTACTTATTACCAGATTTTTCGAAGGAAAATTAAAGACTATTTTTTTGGTGGGTTTTATTGTTTTTTTTCAAGTGGGCTTTTTCAAAAAAACCCGAATGGGTTTTTGGGGTCGTTTTTTTACAACAACCCTGATTAAATTACAAATATCTTTAAATTCCACGTGAACAAGCAGTACTTTCAAAAACTGCCAACTGTTTCTCTTTCATGTTATCATTTGAACACAGACTGCACCATGCACACCTAAGAACATGATTGTTTACATCATATGAAACACAGTTGAGCTACACAAAACCGCATTTGACAATTAAACAGAACGGAAATAAATCAAACATAGTGAATACCTTTGGAGAAACAACTTTTATAAGCTCATTTAAGAAACGATATTTCCCCAATTCCTTCCTAAAGTTTTCTCCGCAGTTTTTGACACAAGCTTCCAAAACAGACAAAGCTAGAAGTGCTTCTTTTTCTTGCGGAGACTGAATCTTATGAGCAAGCAACCTGGTGCTAGTTTGGGCCCTGCAAAGTAAAAAAACGAATGAAAGTATGGGCAAACCAAGACACCAGACATTTTGTAGACATTGCTATGACTGCCTCCAAAATATTACTTATTTCCATGTCTCACCAACTTCCAAAAATCAACAGAAAAAATTTCATGGCGCTGAGTGCACAGTGCCATGAAACCACTTTTTTCAGTAAATGAAATTTGTCATAAATGCAACTGGAAAAATTGTACCTTTGACACAGACCAACCCCCCTTAGAATTGCCATCAAACCAGGAAAATAGTAACACTTTCAATAAAACCACCTTGTATCTGCAAAATTGAGTATACCCACAGGTCGAAGAAATCAATACAATTGAAAACCAAACCCTCATCAAAATATACAGTAACAAGCCAACCCAAGAGAATGAGGACAAAATTTTGGACAGTCGAACCAAACAAAGGAAAGATAGATGGGATGGATAGAGACAATGGAAAACCTCAACTTGAAGCAGTTTAAGCACTAAAGTGCTTCGAGTGGTGATGTCTTCAACAACCTTAGAAAACATCATGCAACAAATGCACAACAAAACCTCATCTGCTTCCCCAACTGTGCCAACAAAATAACCAAGCATGTTAAACGAAGGGCACACATGCATTTATTCATAATATCTGAAACAGTGACAAAAATACCAATGACTCTACTATACCTATAAGAATGATGACTTTAGTCTCACCAATCTAAATGCACTAAAGCAGCTATGTCCAACCTGCAGCCCACATGAAGGTTTTCTCTGTAGTGAAAGTAGCCTACATTCTGACAAACTGTCCTTATTTTGATAACCTTGAATTCAACACTTTTCATGCAAGTGGTCCTCAGTGCCCCATTTTATCATGTCTGTTACTATTGCAGTTAGGATTTAAACATTTTCAGTACATTAGCTTGAGCTAAATTTATTTTGCTAAGATCAAAGTATGGCATTCAATGTGCATCCTCCATTAAAACGTCCTTCAATGTGCGACCTTGGTTGAGATGGTGATTTAAGTTTTGGCTCTGCAAGCCATTTGGGTTGGACTGAGCTGCACTAAAGGATACTAATTTAACATTACAAAGCACTTTATTCAAGTGAGGCAGGTGGTGCTGATGGTATTAACCTTAAATATCTTGTAACACAGGCAATGAACTGGATATCACTGACCCCAATAGACATTATGTACACAATAAGAGACTATCCAAGAATTTGTAAAATGGCACAAATGATAGCAAATTTTGGAGACCAAACAAACCAACAAACGATACATCTAGCTATGAATGAATTTCTTTTGTCTACCACACTTTCAAACTTTTCAATGTTTTTTCTTTTTGGTAACTTGTTTTTATTTCAAAATGGCTCTAATCATTGCTCTGAAGCAGTACTTCTACTTCTAAACCCTTTTGATGCTGTAGGGTTATTTATGTCCCAAAATACTAGCTGTATCTTACTGTTTGGAAATTTTGCTGCTAAACTAAGTTGGGATGGGGAAAATCAGAATTATTGGTCTGTGTCAGATTGTACTTCTGTGATCCTTAGAGCTATGCTAGTTGGCCAGCTTGCGCTCCCAGCAGAAGTGCCCATGCTAGAAAAGCCAAAGGATAGAGCACTGACCAAAGTAAAGTAGTCACAGGCAGGACAGCAACCTATCATGGAGATGGGAGATAGGAACTACACCAAATTTCCTATATCAGCTTGACAGCAGGGGTTGGCAGCTTCAGTCAGGGCATCTGCCAACCCACTCTTTGGCTCTCTGCGACATATTTCAGGTACTTCTGGGCAAGCATCCATCCTCAGTATCTTTGCACCAGCGCTCAGCACCATCTATTTGAATTATGAACATGCAAAAAATTTTCTCCAAGCCACTGGTAGATCAGGGACCACTCGATGTGGCCACAGATACAGTAAAACAGGGTAAAAAAAACAACTTTCAAGTCTGCATTATCTCTCAAACAAGCTAAGGTGTTTTCTTGTTCTTTTGATAGAAGGTAACTCCCACCTCAACGTATATTCTCACATAGGAATTTTTTGATTATTTTTCCCAAAGAAAAATTATAACAAAAAACACTAGTTTTTTTTACCCAGGCGGGCAAAAAAAGACTATAGCTCTTTCATCCACAGTTGACTATGTTCTATAGTAGTAGGCCTCCGTCGGTCAGGATTGACCATGGGTAGAGCATCCTAGTCCTGGCTGTTTGCTTGGCTGGGGCAGCGTTTCTTGTGGCTGTAGAGACCGATGCGAGAGTGACAATCTCTGTCGCAGTGGTCACATCTGTGGGTGGTCTCTAGTCTGTTGGAGTTGTTGCGCTCCTTTCTGCGTGCGCGTTTGTCAGTCGCTTCGTTCATCAGCTTCGCTTCTCCTGACTTGAGATGTTTGTTCAAGGTATTTGTCCATCTTGATCGGTCAACTGCAAGTCCCTCC
>Ga0210059_1011575_pt1 | contig 13472 bp, 7 predicted proteins | sample Ectturendosymbi2_FD_188042 | JGI IMG/M metagenome (GOLD analysis project Ga0210059, IMG submission 188042) | Ecteinascidia turbinata endosymbiont from Florida, USA - Sample 2 (SPAdes) (version 2) | ecosystem: Host-associated > Tunicates > Ascidians > Unclassified | place: Key West, Florida...
AGTTGCACAAAAACTTTTCGGGCATGTTTGGGGAAATTCGGGCAAAATTTTGCACCCCAGAAATTTGCCTGCTTCTACATCTATGATGAAAAGTCACCTCCGCCCTATTGCCCCTCGTTTGAAAGGACAGAGGGGAAAAGGTCCCCCCCCATGCCTCCATTCTCCGGCGCGTCTGTGCATATTATTCTACACGCACTCTCTACTCGTTGTTGTAGTATGCAATGTGTCACTGCAATGAACATAAATTATCAGCGGTCTCATAAGACAGAGCAGCTCATACCTGCAAATATATCCGGCAACGCTTTGAAACAGGGGAGTAGAACACACTCAGTGCTGTGTCAGCGCAGTTCACAACTGCAGAACTACAATGCTGCGCGAATGTTTTGTCGTATAGCAGTCGATCAGAAGGTATGCGGCTGAGATGGCGGACACCCAGGGTTGACAGTTTAAAACTTGGTAGACTACACAAGAATTCAGAATGCGCATGAAATATGCAAGAAAATTTTCTGGGATGGCGGACACCCAGGGTTGACCGTTTGAAGCTTGCTAAACTACACAAGAATCGAGAGTGCGCATAAATTACGCAAGAAAATTTTCGTTTTGTATTACGTGGCTGTTCTATGTACAATTACTAAGCGGGAAAAAAGATACGGGCTTGTGTGAGCAGTTATGATCAATTCGCCTGAATCGCCAATTAATGACGAAGCTCGAAACGAAGCACATATTGCAACCACAGGTGTGCGACTGTATTAGCACTAAAAACGAAACGGGAAACTGGTGATGCATCATAAAATCAAATAGGAAGGTTTTGAAATTTGCCTCAGAAATTTAATTAAACGTCCTTAATTATCTTCAGTGTTGGTGTAATTGGACCCAACCAAAAAAACACCAGGAATTTTTTAAAAGCCCACTTATAAAAAACAATGAAACCCACTGAAAATCCCACTATTCACTCTTCCTTTGAAAAATGTACCATGAAGTAAAAAATAAAATAAGCACCACACTTCTACAGTTAACTGTAAATTTTTTTAATGAAACAAAACAAACAGCAACGAAGTTTGAAGGACTTGAAAAAAAGCGAAGAATAATTCGAATAGTTTGAGTAAATTCTACGGGTTATCTTCTTCAGCTCTGTAAAATCGGTATATTTTAATCAATGTTTCGGCTTCTCTGCATCCAAGGTGTTTCTGATGTTGGACCATACCAAACCTTATGTTGAAAAATTACACTATATAGATGCTGAAATAGCAGGGCATGTGCATAAACTTAACGTGAAACTCCAGAGTTTGTGTGGGAGTGGCTTTTCTCTGTTTGCTGTGCGCGTTCTTGCCAAGCCTTATCACTTTGAAGTGAATTAAACAAAGATAGGGCACATTTCTTCACCATCAAATTTGAATGTCATAATAGGTATAACAAGTGATTTTATGTAATTCTGAAAATGGTGATATTGCATGATGCAATAAAAACAATTCAGAATGGGGTCTTTGTTTTTTATAAAAAAACAAAAACCTGTTTCTTTTCAAAAAAACAAAAACAATCGGATTAAACAACAGGTGGTTTGTTTTTTCAAAAAAACGGATTTTTCTCAATCCTGATTGCTTTTCAATCCTTTGTGTGATTTTCCCTTCATCGCACGATCTGGTACAAGTCACGTCATTATCAGTGTGGTTGAGTGTGCGCCGCACACTTAAAGAATGGGTCCCTGTTACTGAAAAATCTGAGTATTACTGGCACTTGAATACGTAAAAATTAGTGTTGACAAAAAAATTTTAGAAAAATTAAATCCATGCGGCATGTATTAGTAGAATTAAAATGGAAAAATTATCTAGTTACAGCATTTAAATTTTTGTAAATTCACTCTTTAATTGCCCCCTTGCCTTGGATGTCCGGGGCCGGCCCCCCGTTTCCCCCATCTGCACGCCACTGCCCCAAATCTCCGGAAAATCATCGGAAAAACACAAAAACAACAACCTACTGAAAACCAAAAGAATGCTAAAACCGAAATATAAGTTAAGTGGGAGACCGGATTTTACATTTAGCTTACCCGGGTGGCATTTCGCCCCTCTGCTCCCCGTCAATTACGCCACTGGCTGTGGTACATTGTATTTACATGCAGTAAGCTCCGTACTCAATTGCAGCAAGACACGAGCTGGTAGTGGAGCTAGTTTACAGGAGGGCCTGCAAGTTGTCTAATTAATCTATGTTTTGGTTGAGTTAAATCTCGAGTGGAAAGGCGGGAATGCTGTCACATTAATCGTTACATAACAGTGGCAAACCTTTTTTCAATATCTCAATGATTTTAGCATTACAGCGCGGACTTCTGACTCCAATATAGGTATGTAGGCTACCACTTTAGCTTCGCTGATGAACTGTGATACGATGACCAGTGTATTGCACAGTACATAGCTCAGTGTAGTACTTTCCAGTAATTATAGCTAATCAGTAATTCGAAAAAAAATGAATAAATTCGTCAGAGGTATCCCTTGTTCAGAAAAGAACTAAATGATTTTGAAGTTGAGTGAATTACGTGTGGTTGCATTTACAAAGTTCGCAAAGAGAGTGAAAAAACTATTGTGACTTTGTGGATATTAAGTACCAAAACTCTCACAGCGTAACCAAGTGGCAATCACTTTATCCTAGCTTGCCAAGGCACCTTCAAATGTACCCAGCTTCACATTCATACTTCATGTCCATTGACAAGCCAACTGTTGTTCTGAAACGTTTCTTTTGAAAATTCACTGAGCGAACTCTATAGGCATTAAGACATTTACAATCATTTCTGGTTGCTTTTAATGAGAAAGGTCAAAATATTGAGAAGTCCAAAGCGTCATTTGTTGAGGTTACATCGTGTTTCGCCACCGCAAAGGCATGGATTCAACAGAGACAATCAATTGTACATATCACGCCAAGTTAAATCAGCACTAACAAAACTCACACTGAGAGAAGGCAAGAATCGGGACTGGGTATTATTCATGTCAGATGTTTCTGTATTGTGCAAGTCTTGTGTTGCACCACTTTATTTTTGCACCACTTTGCACCACTTTATTTGCTGAATTTAAATGCTTTGACTAGATTCCTCCGTTTGCAAACAATTGAATGGGAAAACGTTGAACTACGTGAGTAGTATCGGTTTGAGAGAAACGTTTCGATTGATGAAGCTAAACTGTTCGACCAATACCAAAACTTGTTTGGGTTCGTGTAAAAAGAGCATCATTCAAATCCAATTCATTGTAATGATCGAACATGAAAGATGCGCAAAATATTTTGCAATTTGCAATACCATGGAATGCTTAAGCGAACTGATAAAGATTGCACAATTGTACTATCGAAGAACGTGTTGTGACAGACTTAGATTTACGCAATGATGCAAATAGACCTAACCAGCAGTGCAGTAGCAGAAGAACGTCAAGATATATCATCAACAAACACGATAGATGAGATAGCTGACGCTATCACTGGAGGCAACGATATCGGTCTCTGGGCTCTCTGGCCCGGGGAATTTTGCCACCTTTCCCCACTCGTTACGCCTCTGAATGTACCACAAATCTTATTCGTCGCCAGAACCACAACGGCGAAGTAGTTGACAGAAGCTGGCTTTGTTTTTCTCCTTCACAGACTTGTGTTAAATGTTTCACTTGTAGACTGATGTGCGCGGATACGACTAAATGTGCGCATTTCCTTATTAAAAAAGGACTCTTCGATTAGAAACACGCTCTTGACCGCATGAGGAGCCACGGGCATTCAGTGGAACATATAGATGCCGCGATTACATTTAGTCGCAGATGTAATTAATCACTGTGAAGAATTGATAGAAAACTAGCCAGTCAGGTCAATCAATGCGAACAATATCGGAAATCGCGTCTGTCTGCAATGTTTGGTTTCTGTCGTAAAATTTATTGCTGAGCGAGGACCGGCGTTTAGAGTTGATGAAACGTTGGATCGCCAGAAAGTTTTTCCAAAAAATTTTCAAAACTTTTTTCAAGCAAATATTAAAAAAAGGTGATGCGATGCTTTCTGCGACTGGTTTTGCAGCAGTTTCATAAATCGCTAATCATTGTAAAATACCATGTTGCATCATGAAGTTTTGTTACAGTTGAATTAACAAATGTGACATCACAAGATTACGTCACAAATATTAATGATATGTGGAAATACTAGTGACTTCATTGATCATCCTCTGCCTAAACATTTTGTATCCGCACATGGTATGGGCCACCCACCACGCCTGCGCCACAGGCCCCCCACGATCTAAATCCGGCACTGGATCTGGGTGGAAAACACCCTGAAAAAGTTGTGCCTTTCGCTCATAGCAAAAACTGAAGAATGTTGCAGGCTTTGTTGCGCAGAAACCTTTGCCCAGTAACTGTATTTTCTTACTTAGAAAGTAGAAGGGTTGCAAAAATTTTAATCCAACATTTCATTTTTTTACCATTAAAATTGGTAATGGAAAAATGGCCAACTGCTTTGCAATACGTCTTATTTTTGCAAAAGTTTTTAAGTGCACTTGCAAAACAATTAATTGGAGCAATGAAAAATTAGAGCTTTTTCGCTTACAATATGTTTTTCCTTAGTACTATGTAATGCTTTCTTGTATATTTTCGCGATATACATTTCTCTTTTCGTTTCATTTCTTTTAGTTTTTTTCTTTTTCAGGTGGTCGCTCCGATTACGTCAAATATTTCTGGAGTTACGCAAAATACATCATCTCAAATTTTCCATTTTGCACCTGCGGTTTTCTGAAGATTAGTTGTTCAAACACCACTGAATCGCTTCTACCGGATATGCACCCAATTACGCTGCAAACAGTGGCAATCAATTACATGCCGAATTTGAGTGTGATTCCTGAAGGAACTTTCAAGCATTTAAAAAACCTGCTAAGGTAACAGTCACATTATTAGCCACACCATCAGACTGAATAAAAATTAAATCAAAAAATAGATGAAGCATATATCGCACATCAGGTGCTTGCTGAAACTTCCTATATGGAACTTTTCGTAGTTGCGTTCTAATTTGCCTAAACTATTTTGAATTTTCTTCAATAGCTTACGCAGGTTTTCTTTTAAGGAAAATGTTAGGTACCCGGTATGGATCGGTAGGGACCCGATTTCTCTGATTATAGGGGCCCGATTTTCTCTGATTTCAGGGACCCGATGATAATTTTCTCTGATTCCAGGGACCCGATGTGAAATTGTAGGGACCCGAATCTGATCCCCAAAACGCCTTAAAAAAACCCTGAGTTTACGTGTCTACTCAACTATGTTAAACATAACGTTTTGATGGACCAGGAAGGTTTCCGTAAAGAAAATATTGCTGGACGAAACTTTAGTACAGATTTTTTACATGGCAAACTGCATGAAATCGATTAACAAATATCTGACTGTTGCAGGCTCGATCTTCGTTTCAACGGCCTCATAGAGTTCCCTCGGGTGTTGCCTTCATCACTGCAACAACTGCTACTTTCTGACAATCAAATTTCAAAGATCTACCCAGAAGATCAAGCTACTTTGAACAACTTGAAAAATTTGGAACTGCTTAATTTATGCAAGAATCGCATCACACTTTTGTATGGATACCAGTTTCGTCCACTCACATCCCTTCGTTACATCAGATTGATGAACAATCCATTTGTAAGAGACTGTAAAGTTTCAATGATTTACTAAATTGTCAGTGAAGTTAATTCATTAGAGGAGGTACCCAGCTTCGCATGACAGCTGTCTGAAAAGTGTAGAACTGAGAGCTTTTCAACAAAATTTCTTCGAATGACTTTTTGATAAGTTTTTTTTTTGTCAAACGAACAGTGTCGATATTATCGAAATTGAGTCATCCCAACAATGTCACCCAGTGATGAAAGTAGAATAATTTTCTTACCGGAACGATCCAGTATTTGTCAATACCGTCCGGAAATTTCAGCCATAATTGCAGAAAAGCAATCAAGAACACGTTTACTTTTTGCCCACCCTGTAGCTGTATTGTACATTTTGAAAACACAAAAATGTTGCCTGCTGTACATTTCAAAAACAACAATTTCAAAACCAACCAAAAAGCGCTATAAGCTACGTTTGGCAACTTTCACTAACTCCGAAAGTGGGTCAGGCAGTGCAACTTGAGTTGTCTAAATGTAACACCACCGTTTTCCGCGCGTCAAGAGTTTGCCACAACACAACAACACAAATACAGAACATTATTTAAATGCTTTTCACAAAGGTTCATAGTAATTATCCTCTTTCGGCTTTTGAAGAGACATGCCGCTTGTTGAGTGAGCTGCTCTTCTTCCTTTTCCAAGCCACGTTTTGACGTATTGATATGAATCACATGCTTGGCTCGGAGGTCCCACAGTGCTGATAACGAGCAGGTTGGCGGCATAACTTGTAGTTATTAAACTTCTAGCGTCTATGATATTGTTCATTGCGCTAAACCCTCGCTCAAAGTCGGCATTGCTTGGTGATAGAGTGTCAACTGCCACAAGCAGCTTGTTGAATTTATTAGAAATACTTCTTCCACCACTTGACTTGTATTCAATAAAACCAAGATGAATTTCTTGGTTGCTGAGATGAAAGGTCTTACATAAACTTTTTAGTTCGTTTTCGCCGAATTGAGGATATTCATGTACCCAGTTGTGTGGATTCAAAACAGCCATTTGACCAACAAGGTTTTTGTACATCTCTTGGTGAGTTGCAACAGCGCTAGCTTGTGCGCTGTTTGATACCGTAGGGAAGAGCCTTTGTTTCATGCTGTCAGCTACTGCTCGAATGAACTGAACCTGGTTGATGATTGGGTCTCTAACTTCTCTCAATTGCACTTCTACTTTGCTTGGAATAAATAAAACTACTTTGCTTGGAATAACGCATTTTAAAGCACAAAATGATTATGCTAAAAATCTGGGGAGGGGCATGGCCCCTTGGCTCGCCTATGTGTATAAATATTGGAAAAGCACGAAATTAAAAACCTATTTTATTTAAATGTGTACTTTGTTCGCATTTTGATAAGATTTAAACTTGTTGTAATAATGCACAAGGTCTGTAATCCATTTAAAACTCTGCTAACTCTGTCTTAAAATATTCATGCTGTAGAATTTCCAGATCCTTCTGGCACACTAAAACACTGGATTAGTGGTTTCGTCTTTTCAATAAAAGCTCGTATTGCATCTGCTTTGGCAGTGGCTTTCTTTCGCTTGCTAGATCTACACTTGTATGCACATTTCGACATTCTGAAATTAATACAGCCTAGCCCAGTGTTTCCCAAACTGTGTGCCGCTGAAGAGGCTGAAGTGGGGCGCGAAAGTTTTGTGTTTTGACAAAACCTTATACTGCAAATCTTGCGAAAAGTAGGTTTTCGCAAGGTTTGTGAAAAGTAGGTTTACGATTTCATAAAGTATTTGTCCCTCAGCCAAATTCAGAATGTATTAGTGTGCCGTAACATAAAAGAAGTTTGAAAAGCGCTGGCCTAGCATATGAGATTCCCTTCTTCTGATTACTTTGAAAAACAGAAAACAGCTTACACCTTACAGTACACGTGAAGTTCACTCTGCTCACTACACCAATAAGCTCAAGCTACAAATTGGCGTTACCATAAATCATGATACATGCTTATTTCTGGTCAACGGTAGTTGAAATCTTTGCTAAGCACTGAGCTGTAAATCAGAATGGCTCAAGATTACTCTACTGCAAAACAATTGAAGTCAAAGAACATACTCAGCTTGAACGCGTGTGGTATTACAAACTGCTAACATTTTGCTCCACTGAGTATCTGTAGCCTTGGCTACAGTGCAAGCTAGTTAATCTTGCCTTTACCCATATTTTACTCAAAAAACAAGAAGGAAGTCCAGTCTGAACGAAAGTTTATAACTGTCCTGTTCTGAAAACCGCTTCAGACGTTCTGTGTGACTTATTATACGTAACAATAAGTCATTCTCAACGCCATAAAAAGAGAATTCTCATTGTGATTTATCTCAATCCTTGGCACTACACAGTTTTTCACATAGTTTCTGAGGTCGTACGCTCGTTCTTCTGTAGAATGTTTTGTTAACGGCATGGCAAAAAAACGTGAGGTGAACAAAAACAAAAACACAAATACATATTAGCACATTTGAAACTCTAAGCGGAACACCGTACCGGCAATAATTATTTTACCGGAACGGCGTTCCGGGCCGTTCCGTCTTACTTTCGCTTCTGATGTCACCTCAACAACTTTCTTCAGAAAATGGTGCTTTGAAAAAAACAAGACATATCCAATGCCAGCGCATGAACAAAACCAGTTTACAACATTTATTCAATTCTTTTCTTAATCTTCAGTTGAACTTATTTTTGCAGCACTGCGATTGTTCCATTCGCTCTTTCTATCTGTGGTTTGAAAAAACATTTCCTACCACGATCCACAACTTCTACTACACTCCGAGATGCGGTTCGCCTCCATCTAGAAGATATGCATTTTCGGGGCTGTGGTCGGTTTTTGAGTACGGTTTGGTTAAGTTTTTCAACTTTGCAAATTTTGGTTGCAATCATCATACTGTGACCACATGCACACCTGGGGTTGAAAGGTGTTGAACGGCGTTTTGAAGTTTTTAAAAGTTTTACATATCACTAATTTATTTTCAGGTAAGTTAAAACTGTGCAAACACAGAAATGTCTGGAGTTTGTCAAGGAAGTGTCAGATAAAATAGCTTTCAACGGTTTGCTACGATGTGTGTTAAATAGCTGTATTTTTCTTAGCTTCAGGAAAATATGTCATTACGCTGTAAGTCTCTGAAAACGAGCTGTTACTCACCGAAATGGTGTTTTGGCTAACCATATGCTCGCAGTTGTGAAGTACCTTTTCCTCTAAAAGTAATAGAAGAAGTTTCAAAAAGGTGTGATTTTAAAAAATCAGCTCCAAATTGACAAAACTACTCGTGTTTGGAATCGCAGATGTTTTTTTTTTATTCTGTAATTTCAGAGTTCAATTAGGTAAATTGCTGTTCATTCACATCCCAGTTTTTTCGTTACATGACTTTTGCATTTCGGCCTTTTTAAAATTGTATAAGTATAATATCTTTGTTGCAAGCATATGTTTGCAAAACAAATTGTTTAAACTTTGATGGCATTGTCAAAATCTTTACTCTAACGCAACAGATTTTTTAGAATTAGAAAGCTCTTATAACATTCCAACAAATGCTACTGGATACAAACACTTTGAGCGTACTTGGTAGCGCAACTTTCAATTCATGTTAAGTAAGCAACCATCTTTTCGAAACTGGTGTGTCGATCAACACATAGTTTTACTTAAATTAGATTGTTTAAATGTTTCCTCATATTTACATTACATGGATAGTATTTCCAAAACAAACTTTGCCCAAGTTATTCCTCTTTTCAAAAGGTATCAACTTCGATGTGTTCCTTTTCTGTGCGAATCTTTGGATGATGCAGGGACTCTGAACTGTTCGAAAGCAACACAACTGCGTTTGGTATGTGGTTATTATAATTGGTTTTGAAGATTTGGTGCTTGCAACGTGGACGTCTATATTCTGTGAGATGCGCTCGTGATCATTTATGTCTCTGATCAAGGGTTTACGAATGAGTTGATTACGTGCAGCAGTTTTGTTGTCAAGCTGGCGGTATGTCGACGACTCGTAACCAGGCATCTTCTACACTTCCAGGGACACTTGACAGGAAAAACTCGGCAATCCTTTCAGCATGGTTATATAACTCTTTTGAGTTGCTGAGCTTAAACTAAAGCACAAATCTTACGGTAATACGAAGCGCATCAATAAATTATTTCCTAAATAATTAGTTGCAATCAGTGTTTGAGATTCTGGACTGCTTCAGCTGATCATATCATTTGATCCTATGTCAACATCGCAACTCAATGCTAACTCAAAACTTGAAATTACCAAATAGTTGCACTTTCTCGAAATTCTTTTAAAAGAACACGTTGGAAAGTAACGGCCCTGACCTGCGAAAGCACATTTTGGAGTTTGTTAAAGACTTATAAATTGAAAATGTTTTTATTATTGTTAAATGTTGCGAAAATAAAACGTTAACTTCCAAGTGCCTGGTGTGACGGGACTACTCACAATTAAAAAAAGCAAAACTTTTCTTTGATTTTGTTTCACAGCTGTCTGAGTTGCTATACTTCACATTTTCATAAGAAGCAGCAATGCTCATTCGAGAGCTATAACTAGTAACTGCAAATTTCTAGGATCTAAAATCGCCAAACATTTGTTGAGCACCTATATTTGCAAAATATAAAAACGATCAATCACAAGTAACAATCGATGCTATTTTTTCAAATCTTTGGTCTCTCTTTAGACGAGAGTCTATTTAAGCAAGTCACACAACATTTAGCTACAATAGATGCTACACATTTTAGACTGCTTGCATTTCTGCTTTTATGTCCGCAGAGCTTTCAACTATCTGTGTATACCCTGAATGGCTGCAAAATAAAGGTTAACTGCATTAAACTGTTTAATTAACTTTTGCATTTCTTGTGAGAGCGCAAACTGCAGGACTTGTGGGAACCTCTGTTCAGTAAAGTGGTCGATCGCTCCGCTTATAACAGATTAAATAAGGTCTGCTCACATTGTTTTCATAACAATAATTTATTTTACTGATGTACTGGCCATACCGTTTCTCTACCGAAACATTTTGCGCTGAGAGCTTTGCTTAACCAATAGCTTAGTTTAAACAAATTCAATACATTAACAACGAATAAGTGCAGATGTTTCATTCAAGAAACAAAATGAAGATTTCGGAAAAAAGATCATTTATCCCAGTGAAAAAGTAAAGCCAATCTGATGAGATTTTTGCAACTAGAGCTTTACAAAATGCGATTTCTTCACAGCAAAATTTAGCAAAGTTTATTTTGATGTCAGGAGGGCCGGAAGACCGCGTGACGGCCGGGAATAATTTTACTATCATCAATCGACCCGGGTCAGGTTGTGTTAAGTTTCTATTATTATGTTTCATCATGATTATATTTCATCATGTCTCTTTTCATTATACGTATGGCCCATGGACACGAGAACATCTGCGGAAAGTTCTTACACAACGCAGTTGCGAGCACAAGTAACTGCACACACACAGTAAGAACACATCAATTGCCCTTTTTGTGGCTTCGGTGATCGCCGGAGCAGAGATTTGTTTAGAGTGCTGAAGAGATCGCCCAAGTTCGACGAAGTTGTTCCAATTGGACCGGACTCCGACAAAAGATTGCATCGGCATTGGGTAGTTTCCCTGCTACAGTCCTTGTACCGACCGCTTGGCCAGACTGAAGCAAGTTCCACTTTGTAAGGTCTCGGTGCGACCCGGCCGAGATTCGAACCACGACCTACCGGACACGAAGCGAGCTCTAACCACTAGGCCACACGTCCGGCATCAATTGTCATTCGGCAATTTCCATCATATTCACCATGGTTACACTGACAACAAGCAACACCATATCACTGACCCTGAGCAAATATTGACGTCAACACGTTTGCTTTTGGCTCTGAACGCAGGCTGAGTTATTTGCTTTTCATCTTCGGATAAATTTTTCTCAAGCTTTAAACAGTTATTTTTCGCAATAGTCACAATTCCCTGAAGGGCATCGCCGGCTGCATTATACAGATGAAGTCAATGTTTACTAAGCTGCGACACAACGTAATTTACCCGTAAATTACCCCAATCATTTTTCACTATAACATTTTTCAGTTCACTGCAAATACCAAGGCAAGAAAATTATAAATAATTCTCGAGAAGCAGATAAATGTAACTAAATAACAAACATATATTATTAATTTGAATTTTGATATCTCTTGGATTTTTCGTCAAAGAAGGTTTAAATCTCAAAAACTCTTTCAAAAAAGTTTTTTTATAAAAATGATAAATTCAAAACTCTTCACGTGACAGCAATTCCTTTCTCTGTGATAAGTTTTATTATCCTTACTAAGGGTATGGGTTAACCAAGGTATCGGACATGCATTCAATTGTTTTGCAAAATCAGCCTAAGGGTGATGATAAGCGAGCGTCAACCTCGGCATTAGTCGTTCCATATGGCAATCTATATGGCGACTGTCGCTGCTTATGCTTTCGAGAATGAACAGTACAAAGCTGTTGTGGAAAATTAATTTGCGGCATTCCTCTCTTAGCCCAAACCACAGTATTGATCAACCTTATGTGTTGATTACGAATGTATAAATGGAGCTAAGTGGTTATTGTTGTGGACAGGTTTTTTAAGGTTTAACCATGCTGACCACACAAACATTTTGAGAGACCGAAACCGTTTTGTCTGAATACAGAGATGGTCAAAAAGCAAGAGTTTAGTGTATTTCGATGGTGGTGGCAAAGCAAGTTTCTACTGCATTTTGAGAAACCCTTGGAAAAATTTGAGAGACCGTTTCGGTCTCATAAAACACCTTTAAGAAACACTCGTTGAGGAAGAATTGTGCTCTTCTCTTATTGTTTGCGCCCGGATGTAGGTCATGCTGTGATGCAACACAATAAGTGTAGGAGCTGGCAATTTTTTGGGGCGCAAAGGTTATTTTGCTCAAATTTCTTCAAATTTTCCCTAAAAACGTTATGCGATAAACTTTCCCTCTACGAGGTTTCTAAAACTACTGCTATGTTATGTTTTCTCTACCATGTTGCCATATATATTTAACCTCTCAGCGGGCATCAATATTCTGCATTAAATTCAACTACCACAAAAGTATATAATCAAATACGTGAACAATGCATAAACTTATAAAGCTAACCATACCTAGGATCCACTTAAGTTCTAAGCATGTTAGATATGTAGTACATGTAAACCTGAGCAGATCGTCTAATCACCTAACATAGGTTATGCCAGTGATCTAAGGCAGACATGAAAAAGTATTTAAGCACAAGTCAAGAAAGACAATATCCAAAAACATAACTTCATATACCTACAACTACATGTCTCCTTTGATAAAGACCAAACAAAAGCTTCGGTTTAATTTGAAGATTCCACTAGTTCTACAAATCTCAAAGGTTACAAAATATAACATTAAAGCATGCACTGATCCGAAAATGTGCAGCATGAGTAATCAACCGAAAGTAACAATGCAGCCTTCATGAAATCGCAGTGTAAGATTAAGAAATCATCTGCCAAAAGTTTGCCAAATACCAATTTAACGGCGAACAATAGACCGAAATGTGCAATATGAAAATTTGTGCAGTATAAAAAATGAAATGTGCAGTACAAAAAAGTACGCTTGCAAGAAAATTGTCATAAGTCAGCTGGCTCAGTACAAGGAGCATCTGCCTCACGGTTCTGAGGTTTGGAGTTCCATCCACAATCCAGCTGTTGCTGTCAGCAAGGAATCTCACAGCTAGCCGAGGTAGGCCTAAAGCTGCTTCCTGCTTTGAAAACATATACATGTGGCATGTATCATATTATTTACATGTATAGACTGCCGTGAGTCTCACAACACTGTCTTTTCAACTGCATATGTATGCAACAAGTTGTATGGCAAAATTTGCTTATCTAAAAATTTGCTT
>Ga0210059_1011577_pt1 | contig 13471 bp, 11 predicted proteins | sample Ectturendosymbi2_FD_188042 | JGI IMG/M metagenome (GOLD analysis project Ga0210059, IMG submission 188042) | Ecteinascidia turbinata endosymbiont from Florida, USA - Sample 2 (SPAdes) (version 2) | ecosystem: Host-associated > Tunicates > Ascidians > Unclassified | place: Key West, Florida...
AGCGAAACTACTGTACGTTTGAATCATGTTTTGCAGTTGCACGGTCTTCAATGCAATTGCCATCACACAAAAATCAGCTTTATCAAATATGTTTGCACTGGCCACTCACCCTTGCTGCTTGGGTCTGCTTTCGACGCTTCTAACCATTCTGAAACCTGCCAAAAAAGCTTCAGGTTGGATCTACAGTGTATGAACGATTGGTTGCATTTCATGTTTCATACGTGAATAACTAGGTCTTGATGGTGTGGTTCAGGCAGTTGAAATAGTCATTTATATGTTCAGACAGTTAAATTAATTTCAAACATCGACTCCCAGTTCGCAATTGTCGCTTGTAGGGATTAAATTTATAGGTCCGGTTACGGCTTGAAATCGTTGGGTGATAAAAACTTTTCGTAGTTTTTTGAAAAGGTATACGGGTCTGTGATGAGTGATGTTGCTGCCGTAGTCGGCCAAGGTATTTTCCAAACCTAAGCCGACAGGATTTCGCGGCAGCCGAGAAAAAAGCTAAGCATCCGTGGAGTTTCACAAATCATTTCAATTAGAAAGGCTAAACATTTGATCAACGTTTGACTTTGACTTGCCACACTTGACTTGCCTTCAGCTAAACGCCTTTTTTCCTTCTCACGACGCAGACGACGTCTGCACGCTACAACCACTGCCACGACTACTAGCGCTAGTACCGCGACAGCTCCGCACAAAATGCCAATCACGACTGGATGGTTGAGCGCAAATGCGAAGGATGGTTTTTCCACAACGCATGGGTAAACGGTCAGTCCTGAGTAAAATAAAAAAAATGTTGCAGTTGCGTGGAGACTGTGCGAACACTTGGAATTCGCTAAGCAAAAAAATTTATGGAGTGTATATTGTAGCAACATTACGCCATAGCTTCAACTGCCGATTTTATTTATAATAAAGGGAGATGCAGGTTTCGAACAAACCAGGCGTAGATCAATAACTTATGTAGATAGGAAACATTTACATTTACTTGAATACAACTTGAAAATTAGCTTGAGATGTTGGATAATATGGCAACACTAATTTTTCGAATCGTAATGCAAACAAACGCCTTGATAAAATAGACACCTAAGGCTGCTTGCGGTAACTATCACACCTAACGTTATTTACCAGTCATTTGAACAAGAAAAAAGGAACCTTATAGAGGCTCCGTTTGATATCCTTTTAACTCACGAATCATTTACCCTTGGTAGAGAGCTTGTGAGATTGGCTTGGTTGGCTGTATTGGGTCTCGGTTACAGCTAGTACCTGAACCTCATAAATCTGATCTCTGTACATTTGATTGGGTTTGACTACATAGCTTGTCACGTTGTTCGCTGTCGTTCCTAACGGTTCCCATTCCAGCTTGTTCTGAACGCTTCGGACTTGACGCCCTACAACCAAAGCGGTTATAGTGAACAATAGTTTTTATCAAAAAGTTTTGCGTTTTTCATTTGAAACACAACTCTTGGCAACATAGGCATTGCTGCAAATCAGAAATAGCTGGAGCAACGGTTTTCTTGTGCCTGCATTGAAGAAAACTCTTTCTCCAGTTGAGTGAAGCGTCAACTACGTATTTTCTCCTACAACGTGTAAAGCAGTTAGCTACTTGGTCAAAATGTGACGAACCAAACAATAACATCAAGCTTCGTAAAATTTGATGTCGACCTATGCACGTTTGTGGTTTGTGGTAGAAAAGGAGTCATGATTTATTAATTTATGAGATACAAATTATAACACCAAACGTTTAACCAACCTGTTTAAGGGAAATCTGTAGGGCGGTGGTTTTAGAAAACCACTTTAAAGTATCTTTACCGGTACAGATAATAGTTACTTCCATCTTCTTGATTCTTTGTTAATGCTTTTTTTACAAACAAAGTAGGTTTCACAGCTTAGAAGTCCACACACATTGCGCTGCAGAGATTTCTTCTGTGGTCAAAATTTATTAGTAAACTGTTTGCTGCTGAATTTTGTCGGTCTAAAACAGTTGCTGGAGAAATTAACATATGATGTTACCTTAAGAGTTTTTGTGGCACACCTTGTAGGTCGTTAACTTCCTATCTTTTGCAAGGCTCTGAGTGCGGAAGAGAGCCCAAAAATACAGAGGTTTTGAGGATCGAAATTCAAGAAAACAGGGGCACACCAATACGAAGAAATACCTTTGTTGCAGGGGAAAATATGTGGTGTGAGTTACTGTACCGTTTTCCCAAAAAGTTGAAAGAGCTTACTCCTCTTCAAGAACAAACCTCTTCATCAATCATTTGCTAAGATGAGCGAAAAAATTCAGTTTACTGTAACTCATGGTGTATTGGAAGAACAAATATTCACTGAAGACTTCCCGAAATCTTTGGAAAAGTAATGCCATTGCGAGACGTTAAGTTAACGAGATGTTTCAGGGATAAGTTCAATTACGTAAGTTTATATATTACTAAGATTCTGCTAATGGGCTTGCACTCGATAAAGCAAAGGCTTTTTCAACAGTTTAAGATTGTTCTTTATCAAGTCCCAAAACAGTCAAAGCGACTTTCATTCGGGAAAAATTACAAAATTGCAATCCACGACTTGGGGTTTAAAAACATGTTGTATCCTTTTGCTGGCGGTAAACGTCATGGGCTCAAGGACTTTTATGGCGCGAGGTCAACGAAAGTTCAGAGATCTGTTAAGAATATGTTTCAGGTTGTGCCAGCTCAGATTTTTCCAGAAAAGATCGTGATTTCACTCTTGTGCAAATCAATGCTTAGCTCATTACTTAAAAGTACTTCGCTCTAAATTACTGAGATACTGTAAACACCCAATAGTGCTTGCATTGCTGTAACACAGGTGTGGGGAACCTGCGACCCGGGACAAAATGCGGCCCGCGTGAACATTTGATATGGCCCGCTTCAGAATTTTCGTTACCCAGTTTAGAATACAAGATCGCGTCAAAACAAATCTCCATGATAAGCAGGTACTTCGGTAGTGTGCCATGAGAAGCCTCTGTCCTTCATAGTTAGATGAAGGTAGAATTTGATGATAAAATCAAATGGTATTAGTGGCCCGCCAGCGATTATCCACAAGTCATGCGGTCCGTGTTACCAAATAGGTTCTCCACCCCTGCAGCGTAACGAAACAAAAGCGACGACGTTGAAAAACCGACAAGCATTTCGTCGCAACGGGTTGAGCCCAAATACGGATACAATTTTATTCGGCTAGAATAGCCAATGCCAGTAACCTGCACAAGAGGCACTGCTGCAGACTGATAATATTTAAGATGTACACAGACAATGTAACTGCTTCAATAGAATTTAGGATTTGGCTGGAGAGATGCTGTAATTAAACACAGAGTGGCTGTTTTACCTCTTGGTTTTATGCGTCCGGTATACCGGCCAGCAACAACTGAAGGCACTGGTTGAGGAAAGGCGGTTGTTTCTTCTGCAGCAGTTGGGGCGCTGTCAACCCTTCGATATTCCAGCAGGTAGCCAAGCAATGCGTCCAACTCTATCACTGGGCTCCACTGCAGAGCCACACGGCCTTTATCATCTGTTGACGATTTCAAACCAGCTGGCGGAGATACAGCAACTGGCGGCGACGTTGTTGTGATTGTTCGAGCTGCAAACAAAACACAAACATCACACTGAACCTTCGTTTATTCATTGCTTGAAACCATATTGCATACCTGTGGTATTTTCTAAAATCTACAACCAATGGTTTCGTTTAAGAAAAACGAACCATTAAGAATTTTGTGTCTTTCTACAGTTGGTGATGAAGTCATGACCATTTGTATGTCTGCGATGAGACGCGACTGCTACAATACGAACAGTATCAATTATGCCACATTTGGCATGCACTATTATGCTGGTAGGCACAAACTGAGAAAAGAGTTTTCGTACTGCTTTAAGTTTTTTATTTTTCTCAATTTCTTTTTGAAAAACATTGGCGAGAGATTGGATTACTGCCTACATTCGTTGTTTGAAGCCGCGTCAGTTTGTTTGTGGAAAGCGTTATTTGCCATACGTTTGAATAAATTAGTCGTGCTCGAGAAATTGCTGTGGGCTAAACCTGATAAAACCACAGTGAAATTGAACTCTTTGCTGATAAAACACAGTAATTTTACCTTTCGTTTTCACCGTCAATGTAGTGCTGAAAGTTCCTCGACCCGCTTTATTTTGCGGGATGATGGAGATCTGATAAAAAGTGCTTGGCTTCAACAGTTTAAGCGAAGCGTTGTTTCGATTACCGTCGAAATACTTCGTCACCCACCCGTGGTCACCCTTCTCAGCTTCTTTGTACCTGGATAATGTTGTTGTTCGGTTAAACAGTACTATAAGTCTCGCATGACTGCTACAATCTGTTCACAAAAATTGGAGATATCGTTTCCAAAAGTGTTTCTCTAGATAAACTAAACTTATTCCAACATTTATGAAACTTCTGCTATGAATTGGAGCGTAACTCACCAAAGCATGAAATGCTGTTCATAACCGCCATCATATCCCGGCCTCCACGAAACCTTAATGGACGACTCGCTGGTCGCCGTAGCGCTAACATTATGGACTGCGTGAGGTGTTGTGTCTGAAAAATTCAATTTTCACTTTTAGGATTACGTTGTACAGTCCACATTACTTAACTTGCAAAATTGAAAACTAACATCAAATGTGTCATGTTGACCATCTAGCAGAACGAAACGTAAGCCCTATTAAAAATATAACCCTATTAAATTGCCAATAATTTACACGAAACGTAAGCCCTATTAAAAATATAACCCTATCAAATTGCCAATAATTCGGCCATCAACTTTTAAACCATGATGGAAAATTATGAAACTATCGAGGGGTGCCTGAGGAGACATCCTGTTTAACAGTTTTTTTCCGTGTCCCAGCACTTCAACTTCAATTTGCATGAAATTTTTTAATATTTAGCGGCAATGAACTCAACTCAACCTCATGAACTTTGAAAACGCGATATAAATGGCGAATATGTTCTTCAATAATGTCATCAATACCTGTTTTGCAATCAGTTATTGCTAAATGAGATAAAGGCGATCTTTAAAGATCACGAGAATTATCTGTAAAGTTTATTTTCGTACAGTACAAACCAAACACAAAACTAAGTTGGAGAAATACAATATGCCAAGAAATTAATCAAAAAACAGTAAAGCACAAACACCATTGTAAGCACTGCATATTTGCTTAGAGTCTAAGCAGACTGTACTGTACTGCTGGTGTGGATAGAAGCCGTTAAAATAGCCCTGTGCCTGATTTGACCTTTTTTGATTTTGAAAGCCTGAATAAGGAAAGAGCAGCTGCTACCATTTCTTACGTTTCACTGTGATCATGACATCACTGATGATGTCACCGACAGCATTTGAAACGACGCACTGCCAGCGGCCGTGATGCTCTTTCCGTGCAGATATGATGCTGAGATTTCCTCCATCGATGCAGTAGACCAAATCACTTGTTTCGCCCTTAACCTGCGTGGGACGAAAACAGTATCGGATCTCTTGTTTCGATCAAAAGTTTGTAAAGCAACTTATCTGTAGACAGGAAGTCCGGAAATGAAGTAGTTGGGGGCATTACAATGTTTTCAGGGGAACATATTACGGTCCTCCAGAATTGAGCAAAGTAAACAAGCAGTGTTACAGTTCTTAATTTCAAAATGGTCTTTTACTTTGTTTTTTCCTGACTTTAAAGCCGCAACGTTGCTATTGCTAGCTGTCTACTTCCACCGTTATAACTTTTCTGTCCATAGAGTGAGAGGCAATCATAGTAACTTTTTTCTGCACTGAAAATGCGGGAAGAATATTGTTAGAACTGTCTTTATATCTCTCAACCGGACCATATATGCGTGACTCAAGCCATGGGTAGACAATGAAAAATACAGCTTAGATTAAATGATTAAAATTTCAAGTACAAAGTACAATTGTATAGAATATTATGGACAAACGGACTTAAAGACACTGTAAGAAACATAACGAATTACTTTTCTCCATGAAACGTTCGGAGTTGGGTCTCCATCACCGGAGCAAGGAGCCATCAGCCTCTCCCCAGCAACTACCTGGTACTTGTGATGTGGTCTGATCAAAAAGTGCGGCGGGTCTTTGATGACGATTCGGGTGCCAGTAGATTCCCCGATTGTGCCCAGCTGATTAAATGGGGTGCAGCGATAGGTCCCGGCATCGAGTTGCAATGTACTATGGATAACGAGACTTCCGTTCCCGTCTGTGCTTAACCGAGGATTCTGAAAAAAAAACGCTTTGCATTAATGTTTTTTTGCGCGAAGTTTGTTTTCAATCTTTTGGTAAATCAGATAAATTAAAAAAACAGAAAATTTTGCTGTAAAATCCAGTTGGCGCATTTCTGTGATACGTTCAATAAGCGTTAAATCCAAGAATATTTTTTCTGATGGAACAAGTTCAAACGAAAGAACGAAGGGTGGAACAAGTTCATCACAAAGTCTCTCAGTTGAAAAAAACTCAAGAGTTTACACCGATGGATAGAAAAATGTTCACACATTCAAAAAGAAAATATTCAGATCTATTCTCTACTCCAAACGCAATAAAATATTTAGACGATTCGACAGATGAAAACTCAATGTTAAACCGGAGCACTGTTTTGTGAAACCGGCTGAAATTCAGATTTTAGTTTCCGATACATAACAAGTGATGCTTTTGCAGACAAACAAAAACAACTTGAACGTGTATAAACGCTTTGTGATAGAGCGTATTGCACTTTGTGTGCTCCGCTGGAGTCTGAGGAAATGGAATTCACCAAATCGCTAATCGCTAGTTATTCCGTACAACATGTCAGATGGTCAGACAAACTCATTGGTAAGCAAATCGAACAGTTCCTAATCTATGCTAATATACTCCATGCTGAGTTCGCTTTGTGCTCACCTGCTGGATGTCTATTTCATGACCATCTTTCCTCCACTTTACTTTGTTTACCGGAGGTACGGCCATGGCTGGGCAGTGAAGCGTGAAGGGGAAGGAAATTCCAGCGTACACCTGCTTTGGCATGACGTTCACCCGAGCCTTGTCTGCAATGACGAGAAACAGTGATTTGAAGCCCACGCACGTGGTGCAGAAATGTGAAGCAAGGAACCACATGTTTGCAAACATGGACAATTGGTTGCAGCCAGGAATGCACCGGGTTGTAGCAGAAAGTCTAAGTGCGACGCAAAAAGACTTATACTTTGAAAACCTAAAATATAAACAAACAGATTCACGCTCTAAAGAGCTATTTTTATCATTTTGCTGTCGAATTTTCACCTTACAAATACGATAGTGTTTACTTCAGTTTTGTGCTTTAAAGTTAAAAATTCTAAGAAAAGAAGTACTGTAGCAGATTAAATAATATGCTGATAAAAAGTTAAGACAATAACATCTATTAGTCTCTGATGTTTTGGGTGTGTTTTGAGTAGTTGTTAACCATGTTCCGTGACATATTGACTTTCCGGGAGGAAGTAATAAACAGACTTGATGAGTATCAATTCATAACATCATCGACTGGTTTCACTGTTAACCTATAGTAACGCAAAATGAAAGTTTTCTTATTTGAGGGCAACGCCACTGCTTTTTCCGCATCAGAAATATTTTTAAAGACACAAAATAACATTTCGTGTTGTTTACCGGTTTCAAAACATGCACAAGGCATGTACAGTACATACTCAAGCAGTGAGAGTTACATCACCTGGAATCAACTTAATGGCCGGAAATAAGAGTCGACTGCACGTTTTTGGCGCTTGCTCAGATTGAAGGTTGGATGAGTGACATTTCCAGTCAGTGAATAGCTTTAGCGGAACATAGATTTCATCGTGCATGTAAGCAAGTGCTATATTTCAGTTTAAAAAATCTTTCTGTTTAACGGTCGTGTACATCTTCGGTATGTCAATTAAGATACCTGCGTTGAGTCGTCTGGACCCGTACGTCCTGTACTTTGTGTGCTTTGGGAGATAATCCGTGGTCTGCCGCCATTACCCGGCATTACACTATCAAACAAGCCGACGGCGCGTCAGTTCTAGCACGATCTGCGATTACGTTAATTCTACATTCAAGAACGGTTGTTCACTTCTACCAAGGGCTTAGAAAAGCTTGTCAGCAATTCACCTTTAAACAAGGTTGGGTGGTTGGTTAGGCAGCACTTATGTGACTTAAGCAAATGAATAACGTTTTTCTTCTCTGCAATGCGCAGAAACAAAAACGAATAATTGCAAACGTCGTAAGCATCTGTCTGCAAGGCATGTTTGATTTCGTTTTTCTTTGTTATTTTCATTGCATTGCCTTCTCCACAAACGTGATGCAGTCGAACCAATCAACAAACAATTTGCTGACTTATATTTGGTATGTTTATAAGTCCGAATCATCGCCAAAGTTATGAAAGCAGATAATAGAGGCAGATCCCTCGAAAGGTCACAGCAAATTAGACCCTTCAATTCTCGACGATGGCGGTACTCAGAGAGAACCCTGCAAACTTAGCTTTCCAGAATTGCACTGAAGCAAAAGAAAAACTTAAAAATCTGGCTAAGCAAGAAAAATAAAATGTCTTTGCCTGAAAAAATTGTTTTCTCTCATGTGTAGCGTGACTCGCTACGGTTGACTCATCACCACGTTGTTTGAAGCTTGTCGTTCCGTAATTGGCGTCAGCTTTACTTTTCCGCTTTCGTGTGAGGCCAGCTTTATGGTCACAGCTCATGCTTGGACGACGGTCCGCTTGCTTTCTTTAAAGCAGTGGTTCTCAACCTTTACAAACACGCCGAACTCTTAGGTAGTTTTCAAGCTTTTGTCGAACCCCATTTTTGCTCAATATAACAGAAAGTAAAAACGGTTGACTGTAATGAAATCAATCAAGAGTTTATATTTAATTATACAGTAGTCCCACGCTTTTAGTCGTGTTTCAGATGACCTTCGTGGAACCCCTGAAACGGCTCCGTCGAACTCTCGAGGTTCGATCGAACCCAGGGTAAGAACCATTGCTTTAAAGCTTGCTGTAGTTTTTGACCGTTTTACTCGTTAGCCCTCGCCTGCCATTTTCAGGATTGCAGATACGCAAAATACTTGAAATCGATTTCCTGGTAAAACAATTTGCTGATTGATTCGATTTCGTCACCTTTGTGGTCTGTGGAGACTTAGTTTGTTGGAATTGTGATGTGTGGAAGTCCGAATAATCGCAAAGTTATGAAAGCAGAGCATGGCAAGCAGATTCCTTGAAGGCTCACGGTAAGTCTAGAGCCTTCAATTCTCTGTAGTGCCTTCTCTGTACGGAAAACGAAAATGCCATAATCTGAATATTAAAGCTGTTAATGAAGGTTTCTTTTCTGTTGGATTTTAGTTATATTTTCCTGCATGCTTGCAGCAAACCACAGTAATATAATAATAGCAGTGATGACAGTAATATTAAATACATTAAACCTGGTTTCAGAAGAGATGAAACCATGTAAGTAGCCATTGAGGTTATTTTCACAATCGTGTTAGCCTGACGTAAAAAACACGGAAACTCTTAAGAGAAAAAACTTTTCAAAAATCAATTTTCAAAAATCTTGAATGTTTTATAGCGATTGCGAAAATACAAGTTAATGATTGGTATGCCCATTTTTTGTGTTTCTTAAAAACAAGCGGTTGTGGGAAGCTTAGTTGAGGAACCTGACACCCAATTAAACTTGAGATTCTGTGCACTTTGGAAAAAAGACAGTAAAAGTACGGGCAACTCTGCTAAATATTTAAGCACTTAGCTCAAATATTCAAATAATTATTTGAAATACTCTCAAATATTCAAATACTGATTATAATCATTGTTAAAATTTACACAATGCACATGAAATGGAAATGTGATGTAAAAACATAAAAAGCTATAATCAACAATGAAAAAGTAAGGCTTGGCTGAAACGATGTTGTTAAAACATGTCTTATCTCGCAAAAAATCATTTCTTGCTAGTTTTGTTCCTCTGCTTTCAGTTTGCAATTTGCATCTTTTCAGGACATTACTGAAGGCGGAGACACTGTGACAGTTACTTCAAGTCTTGAGCAAAGCGGTAGCGGAATTATTTACTTGCATGCATTTTTTTCGTGTCGACACCACCCATGCAAAATATCCAGTTACCGTTACGGGTTAGTGCAACTATTTAGCGAGGACAAAGTTTCCGATCACGATTTGTATACCAGAGCAACTGCTTGATTTTCTGACGTTGCAGTAAACGTTTTGTCAATTTTGAAATGAAAATTAAGAAAGAAAGTAAAAATGGAAACACATTTTCATTTATGGTATTATGTTTCGCGCGGAGAAAAACCTCAGCTGCTTTAGATATTTCGGCTTCAGGTAATGGGTTACACGTGACATCCTTAATTGCCTTGGGTAGAAGCAAATCTTCACGCTACAATGAAAAAAACTTAAAAGATTTTACATGTTTTACAAGCTATGCACTATTCTTACGATTCAAGAAGATGTAGTTGGGTTTAAATAAAAGGTCCAGGGAAAACAGATTCGGTCTATCAAAAATTGAGGCTCGCAATGAGTTAAATATGAGGAGAAAAACTCACTGTTGGAAAGACAATCGCCGCTAGATTTGCTAAGCTTCAGTAATGTACAGTTTAGAAGCTTTCTGGGAGGTTAAGTGCCGTCATAAACAAATTTTTTCAAAACGCAGCATTCCTGCTTTTGATCCAACTCTGTGCAAGGCTTCGGATATTTACTTTAATAGATATTTCTGGACGTTTTGATGATATGCCTAATTTAGAAACTGCCAACTTGTTTTGAGAGTTTTTTAACGAGTGGGTCGACGTGTGTGCACAAGAAAAATTTGAATGATTTTGGAAAAACCATTTAATGCGTTTTTGCTGCAGTCAGTGCAAATGTTATAAATATTTGTATTCAGTTGCTCGGAAAAAGTCATTGTTCGGTATTTGCGGTAGTTCCTAGGGAACAATTATATAAAAATGAAGCTGTAAATCTCTAAATGGGATTTCAAGACAAATAACACAGCAAGTACTGTTCATTTAAAGCAGGGAAAATCGACTGATTTACAACATCGGTGGCGTGACTGATGTTCTTTCAATACTATTTTAGATGACCATTACTTTCATAATCCTGCCAGGTGCAGTTACTCTTTTAGTGTTTTTTCACTGGTTCTGCACATCTATTTTTTGTCTTGCGTATTTTAAGCTTCACGCAAAGACGTCGCGGTGAGCTGCAGCATCCCAAAACTAACGCCAAGACGTCTTTTTTGCGTAATTAATCATCAACGCTTATTTGATTGATGACAGATTGTTCTGTTAGTCGCAGGCCCGCAACCATAGGGGTGAAACCGGGCAATTGCCTTCCCGAAATTTTCAAAAACACGTTTAGTTTTCAGGTACAACAACAAGTTTCAAGCATTTTTCCACCCCAAAAATATCAGCAGGTTGCGGCCCTGGTTGGTTGTATTCAGTCCCGTCGCCACGGGGGGTTTTGGTGGACTTAGACCCCCAAACAAAGCTCCAACCCCCCAATTGAAATATGAAACATTATAAATCAGTGGAATTTTTGTCAAATTTGAATGTCAAGCCCCCCCGCACAAACGTAAGCCCCCCTATTGACAACTTTCTGGCGACGGTTCTGGTCGTATTGATACGGTTTTGCAAAATAACGCGTGTGTGAACCAGTCGGTAAATGGAAGAAAAAGTTGCTGATATTTTCGCCAGTATTTTAACCAAATTAAAGTAAGTTTTCCAGAATGAAAAAAAAAAACCTTCGACAAGCATGTTTTCAGAACGGGCTGGTTGATTTTCGGTTGATTTCTATACTTTGACGCAGGACTGCAACCAGCGGATATATTCGGTGAGGGCGGGGTGTCAAAATTGTTGCAAAGTGTTGTTGCACCTAAAAACTAAAACTGATTTTGAAAATTTCGGGGGACAAATGTCCGGTTGACCGACCCCTGGTTGGAGGCCTGCTCTGAGGTATTAGTTCGGCTCCAAAATAATCTCTGAAAATATTTCACCATAAGCGAGCATAATATTAGTTTTCGATTTAGCAACGTACTTTATCCCTGATTAAATTATTGATTCGTCTCGCAGGCGATCAAACGTACAATCCGCAAGGAGATGCAAACAGACCTCATCGAAATGAGGCCGCTTTGCGAAAGTGTTTTTCCGATCTCATCTCCACTTCAAGGCACTGTGCGAACGTAACCGTCCCCAATGACAATCAAGTCTTATGGCCTCACAGAGTAGCGCAATCGATCGCAATCTTTTTGATTGGTTCCTTGGCAAGTTTGAATTTTTCTGCAGGGCAGGGAACCTAATAAGCAGCCTTTCTGCACACCCATAAGCATGGTAGACATCTATGTTGATGTTTGTTTTGTTTTCTCGGAAAATCCAAGTTCGTTATCCTATGAAAATCACAATGTACGAGCAAGCCATTCTATAAACAGTTGGTTTATGCCAGTCATAGGCGTAGCCAGAGGGACCCCGGGGGCCATCCCCCAAATTTTGAGCATATCATTTTGTGTTTTGAGAAGCGGCGTCCCAAAAAAATACTTTTTCTCGCCTAAAATCAAACGTTTTGGCCCCAAAAATTTGGGCTGGCTACGCCACTGGTGCCAGTGCATGCTGAGAAAGCGTAACTACAGCAACGAATAATTAGTTAACTTCGTAGTTAACGTTGTTTATGACGTGGAAGGTGGGAGGCAAAGTCATATGAGGTGGGAGACAAAGCTCTGTGGAAGCTTTTTCCAAACCGTCTAGAGTGGAGTTAAATGGAGAATAGTTGGGCATAGTTCTTAGCAATATGTTTTGCGAAATCATGACCTACATGCTGTTGAAAAATGTATACTTTCGAAAAACTGAAGATTAGCAAATATACTGTCGTGGACTTCAGCATGCAATTTTAGTACTGTAAATACAAACAATTGTTTGTCCACTCAAAACGGAAAGTATTAGGTCCATTGGCGTTAGTAGTATTTCCTCTCTTGCCTAATTTCAGTCTAGTAAATTAAACTAAGTTTCTTGAAAAGAATGTTACAAACGTTGGACAACGGGTTGGGTCAAAAACAAGGATTTTACTTACACTGCACGGTGAGCACTGCTGATACGCGAGGAGCTGAACCGTAACCGTTGCTTGCCTGGCACGTGACCTGACCTTGGTCACTCACGCGTATCGAACGTATGATAAATGTCCCGTCGTCCAATACGTCTTTGCCTTTGTCTGCTTCAGTAACCGGCACTCCGTTGTGGAACCATCTGAAGGAAAACTTTTTTTTTTTTGCTGGGAAAAATTTAGAAAAAATGTCAATCTGATTCAAAAAGCCTTCAAATCAGTAAGCTTCGTGTTAAGAGCAAGTAGTACTAACTTAAATAACTTCTGCAGCAGACCGCTTTTCCTCGGCCGAGTATCAGAGTATAGAGCAGGGGTGGGCAAAGTTTTCAATAAAAGAGCCACGTGCGGAAATGCAGAACTACGAGAGAGCCACAAATTCTGTTTGGAGTGTTAATACAAAAACAACAAAGCAAGTTTTACAACGAACAAAACAA
>Ga0210059_1011578_pt1 | contig 13471 bp, 12 predicted proteins | sample Ectturendosymbi2_FD_188042 | JGI IMG/M metagenome (GOLD analysis project Ga0210059, IMG submission 188042) | Ecteinascidia turbinata endosymbiont from Florida, USA - Sample 2 (SPAdes) (version 2) | ecosystem: Host-associated > Tunicates > Ascidians > Unclassified | place: Key West, Florida...
CGGGTTTGAGATCGAAAAAGTGCGGGGCGGGCGCGGGTTGGGATGGTCTGCGGGGTGGGGTGGGTGCGGGCAAAATTTCTCCAACTCCTGCGGGTGCGGGGCGTGTTAAAATTTGGCGGGTGCGGACACAAAATTTCAAACCCCGCAGGACTCTAATACACGTACACAAGTATACAACGGTGCCATATCTAGCACTTAGCACTGCATTTAATATGAAAACACATTAATTCTGAGAGCTTGAATAGACATAATTACGATCAAAAATTGTGATAATCAATTCAAACTTGATCAGTTTCGATAAATAAAATATACTGCTACTAATAATCACGACATAGATCAAATCAAAAACAAAGCACAAGGTCGTTTGGTAAATACTAGCAGTGGAACCAGGCGCGTAGCCAGAAATTTTATTAGGGCTGAGGAAAACAACAACTGAGTTTCAACATTTATATATTTTTGATGCTCCTTGTTTTTAAAGCATCGTCCATGAAACGTGCATATTTCTGGCATTTTGTCCTGAGCATTTGTGTTCGGATTTAAATCGACAAATAAAAAGTTTGCTTTCATTGAATTGACAAGTTTTAAACGTTTCGATAGTAAAGTTCCAAGCTTCTAGTTTGGATCTTTACTATCACTTGAGCAAGAAGTCATCTCGGTCGTCATTACGATTGCGCTTATACTGTATTTACACGCTTCGGATGTACACCAACACAGCGCGTTCAACCGAAGCTGAACAGCGACTTTGCTCTGACGCATTGATATCCGAAGTAGGCCTTCTACAAAACTTCCGCGTATATAAGAAGTGGATCCCGTTGTCATCTAATTTTTTAGCAATTTTTTCATGTCTGTAGTTGATAACCGTATGCGCTAGAGCCTTTCACCACGTTTGAAAAATGTTTGGATTTTTGATAATCCGTAAGATATTTGGCTATGTTCAACCTGTTCCGTAAAACCTTTGTAGCTACTTTAAACTTAGTTCATTTAAATTGTTTGACGAGACTTTGCTAAATTTAAATGAATTCATTGAAATATAAGATGGAATTAAACGATAAGCACAATAGTAAACCCAGTATTACAAAACTTATTGACCGCGCTCAGCTGCATGTAAAGGTAGCTTAGCACTGCACGTAATTAACTTTGTACAAGCCACGGGCTTCTTGAAAATACAATAACTTATCTGCAGAATTTGAAGCCCTAATGGGAAAAAATTCAAATTTAGTTTCATTTTAGTCACATGCGCTTTGCCAACAAGACAGATTGCAAGCTCAAAGATGGATATTAGGGAAGGATAACGAGGCAGTCGCCTCGGGCCATCTTTTTCCGAGATACCATGCCCCCTTGGAAGCTTTGCACCATTGTTTAGTTAAAAAGGTGATGTACCACTCTTGAGCCACATTTAAAGAAGCTCGGAAGCAAGTCTTATGTTTTTCATAATAAAGCAAAACTTATGGGAAAATGTGCCATAGGAGGCAGCTTTCAATTATGTAGCTGAAAATTTACAAAATTTTGTTCCTTTCGTATGTGTCTTATGCTCTTGAATTTGGTTAAAAATTGACAGGTGAAACAAATTTAACTCTTTTATCCACGTAATCCCACATCTACCTTTCGCAATGGCGATGTTTTGGAGCCCCTTTCTGAGAGCTTGTCCCTAAGTTTTAATATCCAAGACTTATTTTTACTCGCCCGGCAACGTAAATAGAAATCATTGATGAAAACGTTAAGGCTCCACATAATTGTGATTGAACCGCCACAATACACGTCATCACAAATAAACATCTAGAATGAATGCTATTGTTGTTAGACATTTACTATGACGCAATGACGAAAACTGAAACTGCATCGCTTCTTAGCCAAATTTGAGCTTCGAGACATAAAAATATATCACCGCCATATTCAAGCATCTAGTTTTAGAACTGTGCAATAACAAAAATGTACGATATTGATTTAAGGCTACGCTGACACTGGAAACAAGGATAGGTTATATTTGTAACATCTACGGTAATCCTAGAGGAATTTGCGATGGTCTTGAAATGAAGCTTACATAAACATCAGGTGGGATACAGCAAGTTGGCGCACCAAAAACAGCTGCGAAAAGCGTTATTCCAATTTTTTTACCTGCGGTCATTGATAACAAAAGGTCAGATACAAGTTTGCGTTCGACCAAAAGCTGAAGTAGGATAGGTTCCTTAGGCAGTTTCGTTGATTTGCACTGAAGTATTTCTTTGGCTTATACTTCAAATATTTTATTAACCTGAAACCTTTGGAATTGGGGGTGGCATTGCCCCGTTGTCCCCCATAGCTACGCGCCTGGTGGCAACCGTATTCTGATTGTAGGATACAGAACAGCGCAGGAATTCTTGATTGAGTGAAGTTCATGTGCACACCGATTCGGTAATTCAAATTAACTAACACAGTTTTCAACAATCATGAGGATTCAGTTTACATAGGAAATCTGTAGCCTTCACTGTGTCTACAAATAATCCCGTGATAGTGCTCATTTTTCTCATTTATTCCCTGGTTTTATGCTGGGGAAACGTTTCCAACAGTAATGTAACCATGAAATTTGCACAACTACATTACTTTTCATCACGAAATGTTGGGGGGACAAAAAATATTATGTCCCCCCTTCCAAAAGTTGGGGGGACATGTCCCCCCCATAAACTCGGTCCCTGCTTGTGATATGGACCATGAATCTGCGGAAAATACATGAAATTTTAAAAAATCCAAGCGAGTTGACAAAAAGTCAAAAATTACAAATTTGACCTTAAAAAGGCAAACTGACAACACTTATTAGGGTGCTGGTGGTCTACAAGCAGTTATAACGTAGCAATTGTCTGTGTTTACGTTTGCTTGTTTGTGTTGTTCGCAAAGTATGACATTACAAACGAATGGCTTAGGTCTAATCACTTTTATTTCACACATTGCAATTAAACTGCAAAACTTCTGTAGATGAGCTTTTGATCAAAGATGGAAGCTTGATTTTTGTTTCCAATGCCGATCTGGATAAAATTCTCACTTGCAGCAACAGTAAATGCTTTTTGTGTAATTACATCTTGCATTGATTTGTTTACACGAAATTTTTAAAATACTAAACATTCTAAAGCTCGGGGACCTATTGGAACCCGTCGCGGGCCGGACTTTGGGGACCGCTGCTTTACGGTAATGACACTAAAAGCGCAAAGTAATTTAGAATGATAGCTTTTTGTTACGTAACATGCCATTACTAAGCACTTCTCCCAACCTGCGGCAAAATCTCTCCACCTGGGCGACGCAAACGTTAAGCACATCGCTGGCACTCACCGATTCAGAGATGTGGCAATGATTAATTCCGTGAAAACTGCAATGAATTCTTTTTGGCACAGCTTCACATAAAACGAGCTTTGCGTTCCCTCGTCTTAACTACTGTTGTTCATTCGCTCCTCGATTTACGACGCATTCGGTTTACGACCTTTCGAGTTCATGAACGCGCTCGTTTAAAGGTGCGTGAAAACGAGTTTCAGCATGCGATGTTTGGGGCGTAAAATTTCATTCAAATACTGCATTTTGCATGTCCTTAATGTGCTGTGCTTACAGTGTGACTCACTCCGATGGTAATTTACGTACGTACCGTAACGTTCAGTATACCATATTAATCCGGGTTACGAAGACACCGCATTACCAACCACCCATTTATTGAAAAGTAGCACGAACTAAAGCTACCAAACAAAACCAGGAAAGAAATGTTTTTTTAACAAATCTTGATTTTGTTTCCAGCTACAGTGCTCATGCATTCGCGTGCGGCTTGCCGCATATGCCACGAACCTTCAAAGCTGCCAAACTCATCACGGAGGAGTTCCGGAAATTCTCAAGTGAAGACTGTTTTGCTGAGAAAAAGGTTCAGTCGCGGCCTTTTTAGTTAATACCATTAGATCTTTTTCTGTTCTTTCTCCAAAGCCACATTGGGCTTTTGAGCTCCTGATTTTGCAATCGATCTCGTCATGTCCCCAGACCCATAGCCACGTTTTAAGGTTTGTGGGGGTAAAATACATTTTTACGGTGGTAGGATTTTTGTTTTTGTTCATGTTTGAAACAAATTTTTTATTAATTTGCAGCGATTAACTGGTAGCATATTGCCAGTTGTCTGTTTTCAATCTGATCACATATAAGATTTTTGTATGTATGCTGTGTGCCGTGGGTAGTCAAGCAGGGGTGAAGACGCCGGCGCCTTCCTCATGTTTTTTAAAACGATGACTTTTTCCAGAAAAAAGTATCTACACATAAACTGAGGACATTTGTTTAGTTACGCGCTTTTCTCCGGAAACGCCAGTGCTTGATGCCGGTTTGCTGCATTTGATTCAGTAAAAACTTTGATGTTTGCCTAATGCACTGTTAACGTTTTTGAAAAACAACGGTATTTTGGGACAAACAACAATATTGAACGAATTCATTCGTATCAGTATTTGCACTGATGACACTGGTACGAAAGAAAGCAGCCAACATGGGCGTCCGCAGAAATTTTTCCAGGGGGGAAACGTCGTCATTTTCCTTATCCTTTTCAGGTTGCTGACGATGCAATGCAAATTGACTTTCGCAAAACGCTTTACCGTTTCTGCAGCACAAAGAAAATGCCTAATGTTACAGCAACGCAACAGTCACAAAAAATGCACTTCGTTGTCAGCGATGCTCCATTCCACTGATGTTTCTTTTCACACAGTGTAAAACTACGTGGTTTACCGCTATCAGCAGTCATTGTCTTTGTCTTGCTGAATTACTTCCCAAGATGTCTGCGTTCAACAGTCACATGCGGCAAACACACTTTCTTCCGTCAGTCAAAGTGAACCTTGGAAGATTTGTTGCCATGTTGTTGTTAGGCTGCAAACAACAGTAGAACAATCCGATCGCAAGTTTCGCAACTTGCCTCTGTAGGCAAAGAAGCGGACATGAGTGAACTGCGAGCTCATCACTGCTTGACACCAGAGCAGTGACCTGGCTCTGTGCAGTGTGAGTGTCGTACCGGCAAATAAACTGCCAATGCAAAAAGTAAATCAATTAATCAGAGTTAATCTGCTGACTTCAGGCTTTCTAGAAATTTTTGGTTCTTAGTCCCAATCTCCAGGGGGAGGCAAATGCCTGTTTTGCTCCCTCCGCTGCGCCCTTGGCAGCCAAGCCTTTTGGCTAGCCGTTTTTTCAGTGTCACTGCTGCGATCAAGAACATAACTAACACGAAACAATATTGTCTAATTGGTCAATGGTTTATTGTTTCATATGACTCAGCCATCAAACAGCAGCACTAATTGTTTTTAGGTCAATTCCTGACTGCATGCAGCTCTGCAGAATACCACATAACTTATTCCAAACTTGCGCCACACACCAAGTACGGATTACGCGCTAGCTGTATTTTATCATCAATCTTAGGTGACTACTGAACGAACACTGTCAAAAGAACAAACGACAGAGATGGTATATTTGCGAAGAGTTCTCGGTGTGACACTTCGTGACAAAGAGCACAGGTCTGAAATAGGTAAAGCCCGGGACGTCAAGACACTTCTCCAATTCAAGAGATCCCCGCTATGTTAGTTCGGCCATGTGTCCAGAATGTCCCAGGTAAGAATAGCGAACAAGTCCTTCGGGCTACAGTCTACACCCACCGGAAAGCGGCCCAGAGGTCGTCCAAGGACCAGGTGGCGTGACTACATCTCCGACCTTGCTTGGTCCCGTCTTTGTTTGGAGCCAGCAGAACTATTTGAGATTGCTACTGATTGTGAGGTATTTCGGGTCCTCCTAGGACTGCTGACCCCACGAATCTCCCCAAACGAAAAGCGGGCACGAAAATGAGTGAATGAATGAATATGTAACCCTACACTGAAACTTTCTATTTATGAAATTGTCTTTAATTTGTTTGCCAAAAGTGAATGTCGTATTCAAATAATTATAAGCATATTTGGACGGAAACTCGCGTTTTGTGAAAATCAGTTAAAAGTATCAGACATAGAAGGGAAAATGGTATTGACTCCCTATAGGTCCACCACGATACCCCTTTAAAAACCTTGAAAAAAACATTGCCCCTAGGAATTGTAACTGACACCCTAGGGTGCCGCGGCACCCCGGTTGAGAACCATTGGCAGGGCCGGCCTTAAGCCGATGCAGCCGCATTGGGCCCCGCGCCATGGTGTTCAAGGTATAGATATGTTCATTTTTTCCAGATGCCCCTTGCGCTTCAGAATTCAGTGAAAATGGCTTATAAATCTCCTTGTCAGCAAACAATGCTCTCGTTAGAACTAGCGATGAATTTCCTCTATCATCCAACGTTGGCAAACGTACTCAATTCTCGTGCTATGGCTTTATATCTGCTCTCTATCATGTTCGTATAGCACGGTTGACTGAAGACGATGACGCGTCCGCAGGGGGGGAAAACGAGTATTTGCCCCCCCCCCTGGAAATTGGGTCTAAGAACCAAAATTTTCTAGAAAACCTGAAGTCACTAGTTCAATTTCGATTAATTAATTTAAATCTTGCAATGACAGTTTATTTGCAGGGGAGGGGAAGATACGTGATTGAGTCATTGACATTATTACATAATAGCAATTTGTTACAAATCTCTATCAGTGAGATGCCTGTCGTCGAGGCTTCTCTGACGCTATCGTTCCTTTAGCAATACCAGTTTAGTGGCAGCAAGTCGAAGACTATCGTTCAGTGTTTGGTCTGCCATTCAATCAGGCCCGTAACCAGCTTGAGACAGCAGGGGGAGCAAAGATTTTTCTGAGAGGGTCTCACATTTTTTAAACCATGTCCTATAGTTTTTAAACTATGTCCAACACATTTTTCAGGAGGGGGGGCAAAAATTTTTCCAAGGGCGTCTTCGTCCGCCCCCTGTAGTTTCGGACTTGCATTCAATTTGTTTTTTACTGTAGATTTGACTTGCTTCAACGTAGAAAATATACGTGGTCTCACACATGTAGGTCAATATACCCAAAAATGAAAGAGCTATAAATTCCAAGAAAAGATTGCAATGCCATTTGTTCTTTAGAAGAATGTAGGAAATGCTTTAATTTCTGTTGAAGATCTAAGGCAATTTTAGAACCGAAGTCGGCACAACAAAAAATAGATTCTTGAGGAGGCACTACACATAAGAGGGGCATACTTTCACGCTTTTCAGACAAACAGGTCACACTTGCGTGGGACCCCAAAAACTAAGATGGCCTAGGGCTCCGCGCTCCCTAAATCCGTCCCTGGCTGTTATGAAGATAGAAAAAAATCTTTCAGCTCACGGTGGACGCACATGCAAATTAGTGTTGATTTTGAAAGCACGAGCGAGATAAGATTAGGTTGGTGCAGCTTTCCCAGATAAAATCTTTATACAACTTATGCATAGTTTCATGGGTGGCCTACATCTGTTCATTGAAAAACCTGTCAATTCTTTACCTGGCAACATTTACTAATGCCTGCAATTACGCTATCTCACCTTCTCACCAGTGAGGCACATACGTCAGGGACAAATTTCGAGAAGTGAGGTCCCAATGCCCATTTATACCCCGATGACACTGGGCCTCACATTGCACATTTAAATAATGTTACGAGACAAAGTGGAGAAATGACTCCACCCAAAAGAAATATGTTAAGATTTGTCAGGCAGTTTGTTAAGATGTTATGATTTATGAGCTTGTATTACGAAATTTCGATTGTAGTCTTGAGTTTGTTTTCTCTCTGCTGTTACTTCAGCCTTTCAACTTTTCACCCGTAAGCTTTGCTTGCAATTTTCAGGACTGAGGATGCGCAATTTTACGTGAAATCGATTTCCTATTAAAAATTTGCTGATCGATTCCTTGCTTACACCCATCGTGAAAAGTACATACTTGAATAGAGATATGTGCAAGTTTGAATCATCGCAAAAAGACGAAAGCAGATGGCAGTCGACTGATTCCTCGAAAGCATACAGAAACACTAGTGCTTTAAGTGTTGCCGAAAGAAAGTCCTGGATCCACACCTGAACCAATTGGTCCAGCTCAATTGACAACCAGGGGTTCCGCCCAGTGACATAACTAGAGGTTTGAGCCGTGAGGAAAACTCAGCTGAATGGGACCCACTAGCCAAGACTCACAAAAAACTTCAGATATGATAAATATGTAGGTGGCTATATTAAAGACCTAAATCACCGGAAAACACTCCGAAAAAAGCAAAAAACGACCTACTGAAAACCAAAATAAAAGCTAAGGCTAAATGGAGGTCCGGTTTTACATTTAGCTTTCCAGGGTGCGATTCGCTCCTTGTGAGGTGCGCCGCTGGTTCCGCCGCAATCGCATACATTTCCCTAAATCGCATATATTTCCAACATGACGCAGTAAAGCGGTCAGGTAAGCACAGGTATGAAGCAAATGACCAATCGCACCCAACACGGAATTGAACGTTATCATCGTGCATTGTTTTTCAGTGTTAAGTAACTACTGACACTAGGCATATCGATGCTCTACTTCAGGCGTACCTGTGAGGACCAGGGCTTAACGAGGTATTCCGTGCGCCGAATCACTGGAGGGCGTGGAAAATCCCAACAAGGCGCAAATACTTTCTTCAATACAGTACAATTGCTCCTTGAAGACCTCAGGTTCTAACATTGGGCGCCAAACTTTTCTTGCCCCGGGCGCCATCTAACCTCGGTACGCCTCTGAAGACCCTCCTGCATGGGGTCCAAATTAGGTCTGCATGAACAATTCATATGACCCGCATCATAATTTTCCTTACACAAGATAACACAACATCATCTGGTCAAAGTGAAGCCGGATGCGATCTACAATCCACCGCTAAGGGCAACACTGGCTCTATGACAATGGATGGATGGATCACAACGTGGCAGGTACGTTGAACTTGAACAAAATCATCGCTGTTCATTGTTTTTAGTATTAAACTAGGCTGCGTTACCATCACATAGAATACATGACACTGATCAGCCACGGCATGACAAAAAATTTTTTTAAACAAACCACTGGATTAATAGGCGAAGTGGGAATGGTTACGCGGGCTTGAAGAGGGGCAGTAAAACTTTTGTAGCCTATTTTATGGTACAGTGCGTTGCGTAGCCACCGAACAGGACTGAGGGACGCAATTGTGAGGGACGCAATTAATTGAGGGACGAACAGGACTGAGGGACGCAATTACTTGTGCAGACCAGAGTCAGCAGAGGTTGCAAGTCATCCGATTGCTAAGGATGACGCGGCTTTGCTTGCAGCTCATGAACACAACCTTAACGGACTGATACGATGCAGTCAGTAGCAGCCGCAAGCAATCGATTCCAACAGGTTTAATCCACACACGAAAGTCTTGAAAGTAGCACAGGCGCGGCGTCGCCAAATTCTCGTGTATGGAAAGTCCATCAATGAAATATGGGACACCAGCGACAGACAGACAAGAAAGATAATCGTTCGTTGTCAGCAGAGGGACACCAAATACAAATGATGGATAACTGGCAACGACCCTGAAGGATCATAGATCGTGAGAAACCCATTGCTGCGAGAACGGCAAGTTACTGTACGTTTGACACAATGTAGAAGATGAAGCTCGACTGGGCCGCAGTCAGGACAGACGGGCATTTGGATCTAACATGCATGCGCCGATGTGCATGACGTCCAACGCCATCATATCTTATAACATCATATGAACCGGTTTGATCGGGTTGGTTGCCATCACCACCTGGGACCACTAGTCCACGATGGTGACCGAAATATCTTTTCTTTGAGCACAAACAGGTGAAACCAAAGTTTTACTTAACGGGGGGAAATGAATAGCAATGAAATTTTCATTCCCTTCGATAGTCTGAGTTTATCGAAATGACCTCAACAAGCAGGCATAGGTGCCAACTATTTATGCCTCGAGAACTACAGTGAAGACCACTTGGCACGATTACATCACCATTTCGACTCGATGGCGCAGTAAACCAGTTATATTGTCGTTCCAACCAAGAGAGTGAATGGTATTGGGTCTGGAAGCAAATACACGGCATGATGTTGAAGCAGACATGGTCTCAAGGTGTACTTATAGGTGTTTACATGCGACACGCAACAAAGAAAAAGGGAATCACTGGTGTTTTTAAAACTTCACCTGGACTTGCAGGAATATACCGTCAAATCGAATAAAAGCATCGTGGCATGCTAGCTTCGCATTCATAGTCCATGTCGTTTTTTTCGGATATAGAAAAGGCGTGATTGTTGCTTTGGCAAATGAATTGCTAGAAAATGCTCAGCAGCAGTGCAAATAAAAAGCAGCGTTTGCTGTGAAAAGAATGTTAGATCATGTCGCTCGGTCCTCGACCAAAACCATGGACGTTGATGGCAGCTGGCGTTTAATCGTTTCAATCAGTGGCCTCAGTCTTCGTCCATCTCTTCGTCGTTCTGTTGAGCCGCTTTACCTGTTGGGACAACACAAAAGCAAAAGATTTCCAAATCAAAGTTCACAACAATATTAACAACTCAGAGCGGTCGAAAACTTCGACCAATGACGCGAAAGCTATTTGGTCAAAACTGCCAACTAAACGTTAATGCAGAACAGTTGCTCTACATAGGCAGCGATTACATTCACGGTTGGGTGTGTTCAAAAAGCGGTTGGTTCTACCGCCTTCCTAGCTCAGATCAAAATGCAAGACATCTTGATCACTCTGCATAAAATCTTTTTTCCAACTTGGGAGCTGTCCATATAAAATTTATTTCGAGAAACTGATTTTTTTAATCCGCGTAAGCTTTTGCCAAAGAGGCAGTTCCGTCTTTTGTCACAGTTCAAGGTCGAGGATCAATAGGCAGTGACATCGTCAACTTTGCAATATTTCGCACCCCAAGCACGGGTTGCAGTGAAAATCAGGTGCAGGAAAACAAAGCATCCATTATTGGAGCTTCTGCAAACGAATGGTTGAGTTGGGCTTCTTTCGCCGATTCTCTCGCATTGAAGTCAAGAGTTGCGATACAAGACTAACTGGTTTCCCAAAATCACGAGAGCTTAGATTAAACTGAACTATTTGAGCACCAAAAAGTATAGGCGTAACACGATGTGCCAGCATCTATAGACCTCAGGCACACTTAGCTCAAAGAGTGAGCTTTTTTTAAGAAAACAGCAATGACTGGATAGGTGCTATTTGCTAATGCCAAACAGGTAAGTTAATGTTATTACCTTTGGATGCTCCTTGTTTGTTTGGTATTTGACCAGCTTGTAGCATTTGTTTCAGCTTTTCTATTTCTTCCAGTGACTTGGCTTTGAGAATAGCTTCCTGTATATCAATGAAGTATCAGTAAACCACATATGGCGAATTGTTGGAATTAATTCAACTCACATCTGTTTAATAAGGAGTGTCGACAATAATTTTTTCACTAATTTGCATCATCATTCAGAAAACAACAGTATTTGCAGTTTAAGTAAACCGATTTTAATTTTTAGAAGGCGTACGATTCGCAGCAGTACAGATACACAACTTTCCGTAAGATATTGACAGAATAGTATTGACTTTGCACAATTAGCTATCGCGTGAGGCAGAAGATCTGCGAGAGAGGACGATCGCTTTGAAAAAACCCTAAGACGATCCTAGGCAAGGATTACAGTTTACTGATTTGCCTAATTATCAGTAGAGCGCAATTCGCATTCCCAAAAAAAACCCCAAAGAAAGTCGTGCCAATACATTGGAGGTGAGTTCAGCTGCAGACGCTGTTAGACGCTGTTAGAGTAGAGAAATATTTCCCACCTGCCTATCGGTTCCCCATACCTGGAGTGACAGACAGCCTTGAAAGCACCTCTGCTCAATAAAACCACTATACTGCTTCGTGACCTGCCGCATTTCAAATTAGACAGCATAGTGTTTCTCACAAAATATTACGACGGGCAACATGAAAAGGGATTGCATGCACAAGCCTTCCGGAAATAATTCTAAATTCTGCAATGACTTTTTGGCATTTACACGCTGCTATTAATTTGTATTAATTTAACTAAAGAGATCAACTGTCGAATAGATGCTTATCAAAAAGAGCGAACGCAGCTCAAGAAATTACAGGGTGACACAAAAAAAACGGTCATCACCTAAACTTGAATAACTTTTGAAATAATTAATCAATTCTTTTTATTTTTCAGATTTACCAAGTAGAATTAATGTTCTAAAGAGTCTACCAAATTTGACCTTCGAGCTGCCTGGACTACTGAGCAAAAGATATTTATAGTTGAGGCATATTTTCGGCAGAAGTCTATCCACGCAGCTCAATTGCAATTCATAGAACGGTTCGGATGTCGTGAATTTCCTGTCCACTCAATGATCTACAGACGGGTCAACAAGTTCAGAACCCATGGGACTGTGCATAACCTCAATCGTAAAGACACTAACAGATAATCACACTCTGAACGAACGAAATCATCAAGGAAACCACACAACGTTGCTGCTGTCAGATACTCTGTTGTCCACAGCCCAAGCAAGTTTGTGCGTCGGCGAAGTCAGGAGCTTGGAATCAACCGGGAGTCCGTGCGGAGAATTTCTGGACAGCACTTGGTCGACGGAGAGGGGTCGTAAAGGTCCTCCAGTGGTTCCAGCAGGATGGTTCCACCCCCCACTCCTCAAACGAATCATTGTCATGGCTACTGCAGCGTTTCCCTGACCGACTGATCAGCCGCAGGTGTGACCCGCAGTGATCGCCGCATTCACCGGACTTGAACCCCCCATATTTTTATATGTGCGGATACCTTAAGGACAGGGTGTATGGCAACAACCCCCAGACTATCCCTGACCTAAAGGCAGCAATCACAGTAGCAATAAGAGCGATCCCAAGGAAGGAATGCGGGAGGGTCATCGAGAACTTTGCCCGCCGGATCCAAATGTGCCTGCAGCGCCGGGGAGCTCATTTGGAGCACATTTTTTGAGCGCCAGTGAAACAAAGAGTTTTTGTAGTACAGACTTGAAACTCTGCTACACAGGCTTGACCTAATGTAGATGAAGTTTTGTGTCAATCTAAATAAATTTTTGGAAGTTATTCGATTTTTGGTAATGACCTTTTTTTGTGTCACCCGGTATTTATAATATAATAATAAGAGCTTTTGTTGTGGACTCGTGGTCCATATCACAGACGCAATCACACAACACAATAGCACACAAATGGTCAACCATACTGTAGTGCGTCACAGAATCGGTGTTTGAACACGACTAACACTGAGAGGAGCAAAACACTTTAACAGCACCCCACTGTAGCGTCATTCATCCACCATAATGCAGGGATCCAGTAGTGTGAGAGAAATGAAGGCATTCTAACATCAAAATTTCAAGGTAAACAGCTAACAGACAAGAAAAAAGTGACAAATAAGTCAAATGGCTGTGCACATTGCCGCTCAGAGGCATGCAGACTGTTCCGATCAAGGTTTCCAATGCTTTGCAACCAGGCCCGTAACCAGCTTGGGACACTAGGGGGAAACTATGTTAACAGTTTCAAAATATGTTCAACACATTTTTCCAGGGGGGGGCGAAATATTTTCTTGGGAGGCTGCG
>Ga0210059_1011579_pt1 | contig 13471 bp, 6 predicted proteins | sample Ectturendosymbi2_FD_188042 | JGI IMG/M metagenome (GOLD analysis project Ga0210059, IMG submission 188042) | Ecteinascidia turbinata endosymbiont from Florida, USA - Sample 2 (SPAdes) (version 2) | ecosystem: Host-associated > Tunicates > Ascidians > Unclassified | place: Key West, Florida...
GCCAGGGGCAGATCCAAGGGGGGGGGCGATCGCCCCCCCTAAAACCTACGAAAGTAACTTTATTCACCATGTTTTTTTACCATCATTCGGAATACAGTATTCGCGATTTAAGGCCAATTTGCCATCCATTGTTTTGTCACAGCAGTGTTGTGAAGTATATGAGACTTGTCTACAAAATATTACTGAAATCGCCCCACCTAGCCTTACTGGCTGGATCCGCCCCTGTTTGTGCCCACTGTGAACGGAGAGATGCGCAAACGCAAACGTTTCGCAGAAAACGCACGTCAGTTTTCCTGTAGTCAAGCCTGAAGTCGGCTTTCGCAATCACATTGATAACACATCTCTCATAACGTGGGAATTGGCTTTGACCATCGGGTGATGCATTAAAAGTTATAAAAACCAGGGTCTTGCCTCTTGTTTATCATGGATCCAGTATTGTTTCAGGATGCTCGAATATTTTCCAACCTCGCTCAGATATTTTGGTATTCGTTTAAAACAGGGGCCCCTAGTTTTCTATGCAAGGGCCACACAACCTATTACCCAACAGTTCGAGGGTCGGACATCTAACGTGATGTGATTGTTTCAGGATATGTTGCGTTCCACCAAAGCATCAAATTTTTCCTAATTATCTTTTTCATTGTTGACAAAGTGTATTTGCGGGCGGATGAAATAGCTTCGCAGGCCGGATTTGGCCCGCGGGGCATAGTTTGAAGACCCTGGACTTTAAAATATTGAAAACATCTTGGTCTCAAACTTTCTTTAGAATACAGGCCTACCTTACAGCACAGAGCATTTAAACTGCTGGCAAGTTTGAAGTATAGCATGTGAAGCGCTGTAGCAGTCGAACAGGATCAAACTAGTAACTTCACAGTTTACTTTTATCTCATTTTACCACAGCAGCAGGTTCACAGTAGCATAGCCTGACCACAGCTACAGAAGTTGTCTACAAGAATAAAGAACATTATACTTGCCCATTACAGTGGCACAATCACCAGTCAGCTCTTTCAGAAAGCAATCGGACTGACCTATACGAACGGATAGAAAGCTTTGAGCTACAACAAACTTTTCGGATATAAAGATACACTAATACGGAGGAACTTATGTGAACGATCTGGTCGTACCTGGACCTGGCCACAACGCTTCGTTTGCCATTGGCGTGTCTCCAATCTATTGCCAAGCAATTTGAACATCAGTGGATCATATTAATTGTGACGAAACAAGTACACAAACGTCATAATTTTGCTCAGTTTGTCTGAAACTGCTGCAAAGTTTTAGTTAGCTTGATACAAACATGATCCGCCAACCCGTTCGACAGCAGTCTGACCACTAACTTCCAACGGAATTGTAGATTTTCAAAGAGCGGTCCTTACGCCATTGTTTGCTTTACGATGTTTGGCGTTTCATTACAAAGAGGTCTTACTTACACAATGGCTCTGCTGCCCTGAATGAGCCCCTGTACGGCGAGCAAACAAAATATTTGTCTGTTGAATACTGTCTGCTACAACAGCCAGGCTATATAACGAATCCATGCGGGTGCATAAATACGTCACTACACGATAACTTGGATCTTTTCTGCTCACAGTTTGGGGCAAAAGAAGCGGCAACGCATTTCCCCTTTTTCGAAGCACAGTCGCACTTCTACAGTTGAAGTATATCACAAACTTTCACGTAGAACTGTATCCAGTGGTTATAAGCGAGATACGGGAAAAAGAAGGCTACTGTTACCAACAAGAAATGCTTTGGTAGAACCACGACAGCTGAAAATTTCTTGTGGCGAATTTCACTTAAAATGACATGCTTTGGTACTACTTGGGTAACGAAGTTTCCCTGTGAATATCTTTGGGAGAACGGCTTTCTCTCGCATTACCCTTCAATTACACCACGGACTGCATCGTTGTTTCAAATTCCATTTTGTTTAATTCTGTTACTGCATATCTTTGTAAGCTGATGCCAAGTTTCCATTCCCCACAAAGTCACCTGACCGTCATACCTGTGAAAAGCCAGCGACTTTGGTTGGGCGCGTTATTTGTTGTGATATGTGAACTGTCAGTGTTCAAGAGAATTCAGAGTCGCATGTGCTTGGCCTGCATGATATATGCCGCGCATCTAACGCAAGGGATTGCAAGTCAGGCAGAAAGACATGAAATACAACACGCATGTCAGAAACAACCATGTATTGCATTTGTTTACTCTTTATTTTGCGTTTTTCACAGGAATGAGCCACTCACTGTGGCCAAGATACGACATACACAAATTTTTCTAGAACAAAGAAGACTGCACAGGTACGGCGAAACGTGCAATAACATGACAATTCGTTGTCTTAACCATAAGCACTAAGCCAGGGCATAACATTAACCGACGATCAAAATTAATTACCAAGGCATGGGAATAATCATATCTTCATCGGAAACGTTGCAAACAAGCCCCTGTGTGGTGGTGGATGAAGTTTCGCAGTTTTGATTTTATCTATTAAAGTACTTCATTTCTACAAACGACATGAACCAACACCATCGTTTAGGAATCGGCCTCAATTTAATCACAGCCTCGCTTTGCCAATTTTCGCTTTTTTTGGTGCGTGGCTTACAAAACGCGGCAAAGGCATACCTTGTGCATCCGGATAGAACCGGCTTACTCCAAACAGCATTCTTGGCCTTCTCGGTAAAAAATTTTACACATGACTGTTTCCATTATTTCGCCAGATCACAAAGACTGACATTAACACAACATCGCACAGACGTAAAGGACGAACACAAGCTTCATGCAACAAACAAAATGAAACCTGCAACAACAATTTTCTAAGCATCTCAGAGCCACAATAGGATCGGCTGGCTGACAAAGCAAGGTTATGCGAACCTAAAAAAAGGATGAAACGCTAGTTCTATGCGATATGCGCTCACACCACTGACGGTGCAAGCGCGAAAATATAATGCAATGAATCGCTCAAGTCTAAAGATGCATCTCTAAAGACTATCTATGCACAGCACAGGAGCGATGGAAACACAAACGCGAAGTACACACCTTGTTTAAGTCCTGGCAACCCCCGGCTCTTTCTTTCGACTAGAACACGTCGTCGACCGGGTGTACTCTCCAAGCAATAATTTACTATGACTTTGAACTTGAAAAAAATTTTAATCATGTCGATTTGTGGATCATACACGTTCTTAAGATATTATATCAACTCGGCGCTGCCGTCTCGGCAAACACGATACACTCAACACAGTGTGTTGAAACGTCGCACGTGTGACGACATCAGATTCTATTGCTATTTTGATTTCAGAAACATGACAAAGCGGCAAGAAGCTGGAACCAAGTACGCACGGACAGATGCTCCTTATCAGCTGTCCGCAAAAACAGAAAGTGTAAGAAGCGAAATGATGTGAACACGAAGCACTGATCCGGACCACATGAGCACAATGTGTATTCACGTCGCACAACGGCAACACGCAGCGGTTTAACGAAGCCTAAAAACTCACAGTGCAACAGCAAAAAACAACGGAGTCATGATAACAACTGCTTGTGTACTATGTGAGGCATCAGGAAAAGTTTGAGTACAGACGTCTGTGTCTCATTGTGGGTAGCAACAGAATTCAACTGGCAATTAACAAAACCTGCGGGCAGTGTGCGCTCGCCTTTTGGCAAAATACAATGACGATAACGGAATGATGCGATATAGCCACGTGACGTGACGTAAAGCGCATCGTGTGAAACACCGGTGGAGATAAGGTGCTGTAGAGTCTGCTACACGAGCGATTGGTCTGTTCGGTGTAGAATAGAATGTCGCGGTCTTTGTCAAACAGGCGAACATACAAGCGAAAAGTGGACCAGGGAACGATTAAAACGCGCAAGCAGTTGGTCGCTCGAAGTTCAGCGTGGGTGCAGAGCAAGCTTATCAAGAAAAGTGTATTTGACGTAGCGGTCACTGAACAGCGACAGCAATATCGCAAACGTGTGCGCGATGGCGAGATCTGCTAAAGATGCATAAGACTATTTGGGTCTGACCAACATTTTTTTTCACAAAAAAAAGCTTTCACACTGTATGGACATGTCAGATCTTTTGTAAAGAACAAAACGAACGTGCGACCAAACTGCGGCGTTGAATCTCTAACAGGATCATCAAAAGTGCAAGCGCGGGTTCACATAAATATCTTTTTTATCTGCGCATGAATTTCACGACTGTAGTAGCTTCGCAGCCCGTGCGTTATTTGCCAAACCGCACGGACAACTGGTCTACACTCAATGACCAGGACATTCGCTGTTATTTGACCCCAAAACGAATAAACCAATTTCAAAACAGCAATTTGCTAATCCTCACGAGCGTGCCAGGTTCAAGCGATAGTAAGAATGATATTCAATAAAACCGAAAAAAAAACAATGTCATGTTCAGCAACTAATATTGCAGACAAACAAAAATATTAAAGAAAAAAATCAACTTTCAGAAGCAGAGATGATGATGATGCCAACGATTAGCATGGAAACTACAGACATGATATTAGTCAACAGCAACACGCGGTTAAGAAAAATGATTACCAAAATAAGCACGGATACTGTCGAATAAATTGCACCACGAACTAACGACTGGGAAGGATTCGGAATATTTCGCAAAGTAAATAGCAGTGTGTCATGAGAATAAAAAGCAGTTCGAATCAAAAGATGCAGCGCATTTCAAAATGTATTGCAACTACTTCTCTAATCTCTAAATACCTGAAACTACAAAACACGAGGCGCCGTCTATGCCGTCACGAAACACGTCAAAGTGGCGACTAGGGGAGACCTCATTGAAAACGCTGGCCGAGTCAATACGACGGCGACGGGTTACAAATTAGTCATAGATTCACTGTAACTCCAACATATTCGCACAGTTCGACTATATGTCCAGCTTGTTTTACATCTTAATGATAACACCGGTTTGTACGCGAGCTTTGTTCGATAGGCATTAAAGTAAAACTACGGAAGCCTGTCTGTAAACAAGCGTACGCTGAGATTGTAGTAATCTGTCGCGCCGCCGACGGGGATGTATCCCGCTTGCCGCATGATGTCGCCGCATACGCTGTCAATGTCCTTCGCTTGAAAATACGGCATTTGTCTTCGCCATTTCTGCACGACGCTCCTGGAGTTACGGGTATGACCTGTGGCAAGAAAACCACAAACGCAAGGTTTACACAGGAATGTGTTCGATTCCTGCAACGGGCCGATCCAGTACGCCAGTGAGGCATCGAGTGAACCGGGACCCGACCATCCAAAATGACGAAACGGTGTCAAACGATGGTACGTTTAAACTCAGCAACTGCCTTTAATGCACTGTGTGTTGAACGGCATCAAAACCAAGGACCGGGCTGAAAACGAAGCTTAACGTTTTCTAAATCAGTCTTTCTCAAGGCAGCCCGCCATCAACTAAAAACATCTGTGGGTCAGCCACGAAACCAGTCTAGCAAAAGTTAAAGATGCTTTCTCCGCTTTTGATGAAAGAAACGCTGTGGTGAGAGATGGATGGATGACAATAGAACTGAGTTCAAATCGCTTGCTGTGCAGTGCATGGCACGTTTGTCGCACCCCAGTGTCAGTTCGCTCGTGTACTTTTAGTGACTGAGCTCAAAAAAACCACGCCATTGCAGAGCCCTATCATCCGCCCTCCACCCCCCAGTTGGGGTGGGAGCACGCTGATATAGGGGGCCCGAATTTGTGTTTGCAAGTGGAACTAAAAAATAGTGAAAGAAGGAAAAACAAAAATTAGGATATTTAATTGTTAAGGCCACTCAGCCTCGGGATGTGCCATACCTTCTTCTCGGGCTGGGGGTTCACCTCACAACGGAAACTTTTTAAGCCTGTTTGAACTTATGGCGAAGAGGGATTTTGTTTTAAAGGAACAACGTAACAGAATTACCAGCAATCATCGCAAAGGACAAGATCACTATTTGAGCAGTGGCATTCAAAATGAACTGATTTTTCAAATAGCAGAAGAAATGCAAAAAGCAAACATAAGACAGCTGAAGTTGACGAAATATATCTGTATAATTTTTGACTGCACTCTTCATGTATCGCATCGTGAACAAGTGTTTGTCATTTGCCGGTGTGTGCAGTATGATAGAGAGAAAGAAGCTATAGTGAGATAAACGTTGTTTGATAACGTTAGAGTAAATGGCAGCTCTGTAAAAGGTTTCTGGGATACTTTCATGGAACAAGCAAAAGAACTGCAATTTCATCTATCAGATTGTCGGGGCGATCGTACAACAATGGTGCTAACACGCAGGGGAAACGTTCTGGGGTCCAAGCAAGAATATTAAAGATGAATTCCAAAGCTGCATGTGTGCCAGGTGCATATCATACCTTAAACTTGTTTATGGTTGACAGTGCCAAGTCATTGACTGATGCCTTGACATTTTTTGGAGCATTGACAAAGATTGTATGCACTGTTTTATCCATCTGTACAACGTTGGGGCATTCTGAAGAAACATACTAGTTGTCTGTTAAGTTCCAATCAGACACTCGCTGGGAGAGCCGTGTTAACTGCATCAGGTCATTTCGTTATACAGTAGAATTCGCCTATAACGCCAGTTCGCCTATGACGACGCTTTTTCGTCGGTTCCAGCAGAATTCCTGCCTCTTACGTGCATCTGAGTTCGGCTATACCGCCACTTCGCCAATAGCGACGCTTTTTGTCGGCCAACGCAGAATGTTTTGTTCGTTTAAAACAACAGTTGCCAGTTTTCTTTACAGTTTGAAGTGTAAGCTCGGCTATGTGGAACCACCACACACATTTTTTACGACAGCATAGGAATGTAATTAAGTTAACGGCCAATCGTTGAGCCGTGACAGGTTCGACGTGACATGCGCCATAAGCAGCAACGGAGGTAATTGTTACATGAGTTTTGCTGCACTGTACAGTATTAGTGATTGTTGCGACCTTGGTTTGATCAATAGTCTTGGTGGAGCAGTGCGTAAATTGTCGAACAAACGAAGTAGTTAGTAATCTTTTTCCGTTTTGGAAGAAGTACGACATCGTTGTTTCGCTCAATAGCGAATATGTTAAAGAAATTTGCAAAACTTGCAAAATATTTTGGTATTCCAACGACATTGACTACAGTTTCGCAAAATAAAGATTAAATAATTTCTGACTTTTTCTTATCAGAGTATACGCGAAACACGATACAATATTGGCAATCCTAATCAAAGAACACTTTTAAGCCTTGCCAGGTTTTGGCATTGAGCTAAAAAGCCATTTTAGGAACGATTTATTGTAGTTCGGCTGCAACGACGCCTTTTCTTCGGTCCCTTGAAGTGACGTTATAGGGCATTGGTACTGTAATTTGAAAGATGTTTTGATTGCATTACAAGAGCAAGAAGCCTCCTGTGTGGAAAAGCGTGATGCAAAATTCATCTGAGACTAAATCATTGATTGCATAACCCTCATAATGGACTTGGTATGATATATTTGGTATGTTATTCTCTTCCAAGTCAACAAAACAAACAAGATTCTTCAATAGCATGTTGTCTCACTTCACACAATTGAACTGAGATCAAGGTCACTGAAAGATTTTTGCAAAACCATCGTTAAATCGGCTACAGCAATGCTGTAACATGTTCTTCAAATAGCAGAACAACTGGACATTGACCCTATTTTTCCTCAACAAGGACCTACGAAGCTGAAGATGCAATTGACCAAGTTCCATAAGAGAGATTCAAAACGAACTTTTTCTGCAACCTGTTGACCATGCTCTCGTGTCAATTCAAGATCGCTTTTAATTACCGCATGATGCTGCTGCTGTCTTTTCTTTTGACACGAGACCAACTTTCACAAGACCATGAATAAAACGGCCTCTCAAGCCAGAAATTTGAGGAAAAAGTAGGTGATATTGATCCTGGTGAAATGACAATGGTGCTACAGCGGTTTGCTTTGATTTCGAAAAAAACGACAAATTGAACACGACTCACAACTTTCTGAACTATTTTCTCAAGACACGTCTTGCTGATGTTTATCCTAACGTATTTATTGCACTTCGGATTATGCGAACCTGCCCCATTACTGTTGCGAGCGCTGAAAGGAGTTTCAGCAAAGTGAAAAACTGGTGCTGATCAAAACCTTCAAAAGGTCTCCATCAATCGGAGCTTCATGTCTGCGCTCTCTACGTTTGGATGATCTCATAAAGGCTTTTGCAAGCCAAAAAAACGTTCCAAGCCGTTTTGATACTGTGATGTGACATTGCTTATGATATTTTTATAGTTATTGTTACGTAACATTTTTCCTTTGCGCTACTGCGCTACTTTACAGTGATTTCTTTTGTTTCGCTGTTTAACCACGGTCCGCCAGTTGCGTAGATAGATACATGACAAGGACAACTACTAAATCATGACGAATAATACCAGTGTACCAACGCTTTAGAAATCTTTTTTATAAATCACCATTGGGGGCCCTTGTAAGCATTTGGGGCGAAGAGTTGGGCTGCTACGGTACTGTTGCATTGATATCAATACAAATGGGAAACTAGCAATTGTTCTTCACCAAATCAAATAATAGCAACACATCTTCTACAGACAGACCACAGAAATTTGAAATTTGCTGTTTTACCAGGTACACGATACCCATGAACCAGTGTGAACACTGGACACGACCTATTTCTGTGGTTGCTCAAGGCATGGTTCTCGCTCATTTCTTAAAACAAGTTAAAGCAGTTTGTGCAATTAACCATGAATTCTACCTCACAGTAACAGTGTGTTGAATCAAATCTTTCTACCTTTTACCAAAAGCAGTGATTTTTCGAAAGCACAAACAAAAAGTTACAAAGATAAGACTTTCTGAACAAGCTGCATGCCCGATGAAAATTTTCAACCGTAAATGTTTTTATTAGCTCAGTGGTTTCTACGGGCAGCGATTAGCTCAGTGGTAGAGTGTCCGCTTCCCAAATGGAAGGTTGGGTGTTCTACGGGCGGCGATGAGTGTCCGCTTCCCGAAGGTTGGGTGTTCGATCCACGGCCACTGAGGGAATCGCCGTAGCGCTCCTTGGGCAAAAGCGTTCACCGCAACCGCCCCGACAAAAAGCATTAATCAGGGCAATTGTTCTGTAATCAAGCTTCGGCCTGCCGCCAATTGTGGTCAAATAAATTCGTCGAAATGTTTTTAAAGTTCGATGCCTTTGTGAAGGAAACAGAAGAACACCGCAAACAAAATTCACGCGCCAAGTAGAAACCTTAAAAAAATGCACCAAAAGTGTACTGCGCACATTCTAAAACAGCATCAAATGGGTGAGGTCAACGATGTTTTACCGAATAAATTATGGCCGAGTTTTAAACTTAAAGATTGCAGACGTCATGTGTTGGTAGGGTGGTCAATCTCAATCCTTTCCACCACAGTTTGTTAAGCAGGTTTCGCAGATGTCATATATTGAACCGTGGTTCTTTATGTTAGCATTGCCGATAACACAAGCTCTATTAACGTCCAAAAGGAAACGACAACATTTAGGTTATCTCAGGAGACATCGACTTCGTCTCGTGAAAACAGCAAAGACACAACCTCATTTACCTCCAGCTCATTTCTGTTCGAACCAGTCACATTCGTCGCGCTATTAATGGTTGCTTTTCAGAATGCAATAGCTGAAGTGCCAAACCATGCAGTCTTTGACGTTTTCGAAACCCTAGCTAGGGTGTTTACAAAAGTATATGAAATGCTTACCCCACGGATCTTGCAGGCTTTTCGTGTTGGAAGCTGATCTTTTATTCGCACCACCGCGTATAAACGCAGCCGAGTGATTCTCTTTTGATCTGACGACAAACAGGATTAAAAGGAACTTGTACAGTGTCAAGCTGCATAGGAGATAATGATAGTTTTTAAGCAAATTCATTCGCATGAGAACTGTTCTCACTTGGTACTGGAATTACGAAGAACTAACTTGCTTGGTTTCCATTGGGCAACAGAACGACATGAACTGTTTTCAATTTCTATTTAGCGATGGGGTTCGGAGTAAATTTTCATTTTAGGGGAAGGCCGACAAGGCACCGAAGATAACGAACAGCGTACATCTGTGCATGTATCGGGGATGCGTGACGTTCCTCGCGAAAAAAAGAAACCACGTTTTCAAAAAAGCCACTAGAATGTTGAAGCAAGAGAAGATGTGCTTGCCTTCAAGAAAGATTCCAAACACGTTATCATACTGAGCGTAACTAATACTTACAAGTTATCAGCTTGTATCGGTTGCATCGTGTTCGTGTATATCCACTCTTTCACTGAGCCGGGGAACGGAAGATCAAGATACTCATAAAGCTCCCGAGCTGCTTCGTAAGGTCGCAGGGCGACGTCCTCGTAGCGGAACATCTAAGCAGATGGAAATTGTTCACAAGAAGTATTGATTAATAAAAGTAAATCGGCGCCGAACATGTGGAACTGAGGCCTTGTAACGTATTTTACAAAGAGCTTCTTCCAGAGCGTAAGTATAGCTGCAGGAACGCGGCAACATTTTTGTTACTAATTAAAACGATTTTTGCAAAAAGCAAAGTTTTGATGGAACATTAATACAGTCCGTGACACAATGGCCAAACGTGGTTTAAACAGGTACTAAACATTACTTCAGCTTAAATCACACCCAAATATACCATCTCGCTCAATCCACGTATACGTCGGTGCGATTGCAAAGTGGTGAATAACAATCAAGAAGAAAAACCACGCTTGGCGTCTAAAACATAGAACAGAGAAATTTTTATCATCCTTAAGCAATTGTCTGTGCATGTGCGTTGCTTGGATAACATTCCTGGAAAATGCTTTCTCCACTGTTTGAACGGGATGTCAAAGTAAAAGCATAGTTGCGAAACAGAAAGCATGTTTGCATGTAGACACGAGCAGGTCAGTCCCAGCAACATAACCGCTGCTACGGCATTGCCTGCTCTGTCTCAACCCGTCCTTAGGTAGTTGTAAAACACGCGAGTCTCGTTGCTGGAAACGGCCACCTGCTCAAAACCAGGGTTGAAACGCTGTATGACCGCGCCTGACTACGGTGGCGAGTTCACGAGAGCTGCTTCCTTGTTCAGTACCGACCCGCTAACGCTCAATAGCTTGCTCGACACGCAACGTGAACAGTTTCGGAAACTGACAGCAACTGCTTTACCAAATTCTATTCACTCACTGGCTTCTAGAGCGCAAGCCAACTCCATGAAAGGTTCCGCGAGTTGCCAGTAGCGGACACAAGCTAATTTGGTGGGGGGGTGCGATATCGATTTGCAATTAACCCAATGCTTCACAGGAACATTTTGCGTAAATCAATCACTTTCGCGTACGTACATTTACGAGGAAACAAGTCTAATTAGTTTAGAAGAAGCTTGAGTGATAAAACTTGTCAAACTTTAACACTGCACCGCTACGGAACCAACAAGCAATGTGGCACATAACAACGATCTGATGACGTAGTCACCGGCGTCGGCGCAGATACATCGAGGACTCGAGATAAACAGTTCACGTGACGACATAATGCTTATTCTCATAGTAGGTTACGTTTGTTACAGCACAATTACTGGTGGCAGTAGCCAACGTAGTGTTGTTTGGTTTGAATGTTGCAGCAAGTGAGCGTAGTCACTTCGATGAGGTTTAGATCAGTACTCTTCAAATGGGGAACCTTACAGTTTTTAACTGTCGTTTGGAATAGTCCGCAACACTCACAGTAATTTGTATATAACATTTGTTATTATAGGTAATTTTGATGAAATGAGAACAAGAAGCGGGTTGATTCTGTTTGTTTTGCAACCGAAATTAAGGGAACGGAAAGAAACAAACAATTCGTAATGAGTCAAAGCACGAAAGTAACGAAAAGCGACAAAGCACTATCATTCATGGGCGTCCGCAGAACTTTTTCCAGGGGGGGCACGTCCACATTTTGTTTGTTATTTTCAAATTGCTGACGATCAGTGTTCCCTCCAAGAAAATTTTGCACTGAGCAAATATTTGTTTTAGTGAGCATGATTATTTTAAGGCTGTGTAACTGGATTTTTCAATGAATTACAAACTTTGTGAATTATATAATAAATATACAATCTTATCAAAATACGAACAAAATAACATTTCATAACATAGCTTCTTGTTCGCGTGCTTTTCCGTGCTTTGCAATGTTGCAAGTGCGCGAGAATGAGATATCACTGCGCAACAGTTCTGGTGGTCCTGAGTATTTGCGCCCCTTAGAGGGAACATTGCTGACGATGCACTGCAAATGGACGTTCACAAAACGCTTTATCCTTTCTACACTACAAAGGAAATGCCCCATGTTACGGTAACAATCACAAAAAAAAACGCTTTGTTGGCAGCAGTAGCCAGGTATATTAGTATTACGACAATTTACACAGTAGGCTATCTGCAGATTTTCAACACAGGGCATTTCTTTTCAAGTAGGCATTGGCATATTGCCATGATGGAAGCATTGGAAAGAAGCATTGGATTTCCATGGTTTTCAACGAAAATACAAATTATGACTTTTTTTACTTAGCAAGCAGGGTCGCACTCAGCTGATTATTCAACTGAACTAACAACTGAACATGTTTTTGAAAATTTCGGGGGCATTGCCCGGTTGCTCTCCCTATAATTGCCGTATCAGCTAGCAAGATTTGTCAGCATCACTTAGAAACAAGAGCTGCAAAAGTCCGGGATCACGTCCAAAGCGATCAATGAAAACTTTCTACACAAACCGGACAATTAAGTAGACCTGTATGTTGACACGACTACGGACAACTCACTAGAATTAGAACACCACACAGGTTTTGCTAAATTGACCAGATGAATATGAAAACTCGCCACAGCAAATATAGCTTTGCACTCAGTATTTACTCAGGTGTCAGAACTAAGCCTTAACAATTAAGACGTATTCCCACAAGCCTGCATAGGCATATTCTAACAAACGACGTAATTTTACACTGCATGAAAAGAAGCCTGCTTAAGTGTAGTTTGAAACTCAGGCACATTGGTCACACTCGCACTAATAATGGATTTTTCAAACTTGTGGAAGCATTGCTATAGACTCACTCATGCTTCTTTTCACAAAGTACAGATGTAGGCTACGTGGCTTACCGCTATCAGCATGCCACTGTCTCGCTGCATTACTTGCCAAGATGTCTGCGTTCAACAGTCTCATGCAACAAAACGCCTGCTGATGCTACCGTAATATGAAGTGAACCTTTGCGGGTTTTTTGTTGCCACGGTATTGTTATGCAATAGAGACCCACAGCAGAACAACCCGCTCGCGACTTTCACAACCCGCCTCTGCAGGCAAAGGAAGAGACATGAATGAACTGCAAGCCCATCACTGCATGACAATATAACTGTGAACCTGACTCTTGTGCAGTGTGAGTTCCATACCGGCAAAACAACTGTCACTGCAAAAATCAAATCAATTAATCGGAATTTAAGATGCCGACTTCAGGTTTTTCGAGAAATATTTGGTTCTTAATCACAATTTCCAGGGGGGGAAACGGACGTTTGCCCACCCTGCGAACGCCCATGCGATCA
>Ga0210059_1011580_pt1 | contig 13469 bp, 6 predicted proteins | sample Ectturendosymbi2_FD_188042 | JGI IMG/M metagenome (GOLD analysis project Ga0210059, IMG submission 188042) | Ecteinascidia turbinata endosymbiont from Florida, USA - Sample 2 (SPAdes) (version 2) | ecosystem: Host-associated > Tunicates > Ascidians > Unclassified | place: Key West, Florida...
TCTTTTGCTTTTGAATTGCTGGCACTGCCAAGAGTTGCTTTATTATTTTTTTGACTGAAGATGGATTAAGATTAATCCGAAACGTCTCAGAATAAAAATGTATAGTTTTTTGAAGGCTTTTTTAATGTTAATGAAACTAAACCATTGTATTTCCGGGAATTTCCCTGATTGGTGAAAACAGGTTGCGACAGACTGAGTGTCGGTGGCAGTGCATTTCGACAAGGCCTTCTAGAGAGAACATTATCTCTAGAAGGCCTTGATTTCGATTGCGGTCGACGTACCGTGATTTGTTTGTTTTGTCACAGCACGCTGACTGTGTGACGTCTTACTACCTGCCGAATTTCTGTTGATTGTGCATCAACAAAATGTTTATCCTAGTCTTGCGTTTCCACACGACTGTGACAGACATTTTGGTGGTATCCATTGCTTGTTCCTGACGTAAAGAGTGTGAGGAGTTTGGTTGCTTTTTTGTTTCAGCCCCAGGTATCTCATTACCCCTAATAAACACCCTGCTTCCCAACTGGTTATTTCTCCTTCGTGAAAATGATGACTGTGGCGGAGATATTTGAACAGGGTCGTGATAGTCTTTTTGCAGATAATTCTCTCTTCGCTTCTCATTGTCCTGCATGGCCAAGCTAATAGTTGATCGCGAAAGGCCTTCACTGTGTTGTTTGACTTTAATATTTTTCTCCAATCAATCTGAAAGTTGGGAAAATGCCCTAAGACCTGACTTGTGAGCGATGACTCACACAAAGCAAAAAGGTAAAAATCATCACTGCCAAATAAATTTCATTTAAAAACAGCAACACTTACGTGAAAGATGGCGCAAGTGGCGTAATCGTTCGTTGAAACAAGGTTAGCAGCTAGCTTAGATATTTCAATCTACGAAATAAATTTTTAGGAAAAAATGTTTTGGTAGCTGGCATAAAAAACGATGAAAAGAGAACCTTTTTTTATAAAGAAGGCAACCTACAAAACCAAAGCGATGCGACGAATCAATAAAGTGAACGAGTAACTATCTAATAATCTAGTGCAATGGCTTTGAATCGTTTGGCATTTTAGTATAGATGCAATCCTTAGAAGACATAATCTTTTCAAGTTTTTGTTTTCAGTCACATCGAAATCTGCATCGGCTTCAAACTCAGTTGCTGTCAAGTCGAACCCGTGGCACCGAATACCAAAGACTTCCGAGTTGGCTAAACTTCGAGGCAAAAGAATGGACTCAGGGACAATTCCCTCCAAAATTGTGAAAGAACAGACAAATCAGCAGCTTGAAGTAGAAAGTAATATCGTAATATACCTGGATTGCTAAAGAAACCAAATTTTTCATGAATTTTTTGCTAAACCTTTGCTGGAATTTGCGGCCTATGTTTGTGAAGCGAAACTCAAAATAATCACACAATTTATCAGGCTTGTGTTTCATACTTGTAAATAGAAAATACCTACAGTAGTCAAAAGATTGTTGAACAGAGATTTTTGAAAATAAGGAGAAAAATGGCTTTATCTTTTCAAAAAAGAAAACGAAAAATAAAACAATATAATTTGTTTTTCAGCTACAGTATCGCCTCCTTTTACCTATTCTTGCTTAAACTTCGACAGAAACGAGCACTTCCCTCAAGAGTCTCCCAGGATCTTTTGTGGATTAAGAGAATCATTAGTAAGAGCTTAAAACTCACTAGCGAGCATATTTTGAGAAGCCTGCTAAAGTGTTTGAAGTAACATTTTTAAACAGTTGTTTCGTTGCAATATCATGAGTAAAAACAATTGTGTAGGAAACGGGGGTGCAGGCGCTACTCCAAACGTTTTGACTTGCCAAAAATTCGGGCAAAAATGGCGCCCTATTTTGACTTCTTTTCTCCAAAACGAAAGACAAACACATTAAGACGTTTTTTGAGGCCGCAGATGGGGAAATTCGGGCAAAAATCGTTCGCACCCCAAACATTTACCTGCTCCTGCACCTATGCGTAAAAATGCTGTGTTTTGCATTTTGCCACCCTCTGGTTAAACGTTTAATTACCATTAGAACAAATGTGTTTTCCCTTTCAAGTCTTGCGTTTTCGTAAAACTTATCCAAAGTTGCCGAAGTGAGCTTGCTGCTCGTCGCTGTTTGTCTCAGCAGTAGCAGGAGGTATGGAGCATGCTAACATAGGTAGTCATTGCTGCATTTGTCAGTCTTGTGTAAAGGATATGACATGGAGCTTAAATGCCTCGAGTACATTATACTGTAGTTATGAAAATGAAGTTTTCAAGTGGGCCTCAAATGAATCCTAAGAGGCCCTAGCGGAAGTTTTGAGGCAGACATGTCGCCAATTTATGCTGGGTGTGGGTCATTATTAATGAACCCAAAACAGGCCATCACCTAAATCTTCCCGCACCCTGTCACTGGCCATGATGGTCAGAAGGATTTTTTCCAGGGGGCCAATAGTGGATCATTCTAGGTGTGGCCCAAAATGTTTTCTAGGGGAGGCCAAAAGTGGTGAAATTTAATTTTACCAACTCGAAACTACGAGAAGAACCTTTTTTGCTAAAAATATAATAGGAAAATATCAAATTTCAAAATCCAAGGGGCTTGGCCCCTATCTGTCCCCCACCCCTTCCGACGCCCATGCCACTAGCGCAGATCAAGCTTTGGGGCCGGTTCACAAAGAGATGTGCTGCTAATAAGGGGTGACCGTAAGCCGATGGATATGCGAGACACTGCAATTCGTAGGCCATCGAATTTTCGTTGGCTATCAAATATGCAAACCAACGGTTATCAAATACGCACTTGAAGTTTCACGGATGTATGCGTTTAAGTGTAGCGTGTTGGGTTTTTCGACAATGAAAAATATTTTTCGAGATTTTGTTGATCAAAAATGTTCCAAAGACACTTCTGTAGAACTTTTTTTTCTTTCGAGGTTGAGTGCAGCAGTCCAGGAAATGCTACGAAGATATTGGCGAGCAAGACGTACTTCATCCATGGTAACGTCGAACAAGAATCATTGCAGTGTCGAAAAACAAATGGGCAAAGCACCAGCGAAGAAGATTCACTCCACAGCAGCCTTCAGCTGGTATGCATCAATATGACCAATGCCAGCATTCTCGCGACACCCGCCTATTCTCCTCAGTCTGAACCACAATTGCGAGAGCTGAACGGAGAACTGACCATTTACTGCGACTTCCAAGACAGTGAAGTGAAAGTCTGTCAAGAGAAGAGTGTAACGTGTTTCATGCTCTACACTCCTGTACAGGATTCGTTGAAAAGGGATGCGATTACTTCAGTATCAGACCCGACCGACAAGGAAGCATCTTTGGCATCACAAACAGTAACTGCGACATCACAACCAGCAACGCCTACTGCGCAGACTGCTGCATCTCAAAATGCCCTTCAATTGTTGCAAATTACACCAGCAGGTACAGGCATTGCCAGTTCCGTGAAACAAACTTTCAGTTCTAGAACAACAAAACGTTGGCTACCTTCTGCAGCCACAATCTCGCCTTGGAATAACCACACCAACACCACAGGCAGTAAAAGTCGCAGATTAGCTGCTGGAGGAATTGCCTCGTGGGCGGTGATGTTGATTTCACTGGTTGTGGTACTAGTGGTCATCACAGTAGTGTTCCTGCTATTCAGAAAGGTAAGTGCCTGTTCAGATTTTGTTCAGAAAAGTTTTGTGTGTATTGCAAAAACTTGCGAAATTTGTTTGCAATCATATGTCTGTCTCTTTTCTTCCTTTCGTTCCTTTTTAGGTGCATTTCGGTGGTTTTTAAATCCAAACTATATCGTTAAGTTACCGAAAACTGGGTTACACTGAACATTTTCTAACTTTTCGATATTTATCTCGGCGAATGATCTCAAGCAGTTGATTCACATATTTAAAAGTCACATTAGTGCATGCAGTTTGGATAAGTTACAGCAATGGACAGATCTGATAAAATTTACCCTTTTACCCTGATGTTCCGTCAGGAAGATGATATGCTACAGTCAATGTACTTGACATAAGCGTACGGCATGGGGATGCGGTCGCATCCCCAACGCTGAAAAATTGGCCATTATTCGGGCAAAAATTTTTAACATTTGGGCAAAGTGTGCAGCTACATGCACATGTAAGTAAGGTAGTGTCTACTTTCCCAACTAAGGCAAAATAACGGCCAAAATGGCAAAATAAAAATGGCAAAATAATCTAGGACTATTTTACCATTATTTTTTGCCCCGGATGGCAAAATAGGCACTGCCTTTGACTGAACTGGAATCATGTGGTAATTCCAACAGTATTCATCAAATTTAGACTAAAAAATTCATACAAGTTTTGGGTAAAATTAGAAACATTTCAGTAAATTAAGAGCATTTGGATATGGTCCAACAGCTTCAATTAAATCTGGGCAAATGACAAAAGCTTCATTCAAGTTTGAGTGAAAATAAAAACGTTTAGATAAATTGGCAACATTTGCATGAAATCAATCAGTCAAATCACACTTTGGCAATTTGCAACAGCTTTATTCAATTGTGGGCAACTTCAAACATCTTTTTCAAAGCTGGGTTATATGGAATAGCTCCTTTGAAATTTTAGTACATTTAGAAATGTTTTGGTCAACTACATTATCTTTATTCAAATTTGGATAAAATTAAAATCATTTGAGTAAATTTTAACAATCTCAATGAAATTTGGGCAAATTGGGACAACTTCATTCAAATTTGGGTGAAGTTAGATATGTTTCCATAAATTGGAAAAATTTGGCTAAATTCCAACAGACTAAATTAACTCTGGTCAAATAGCATTAGCTCCATTCAAATTTGGGTCAAGTGGAACATCTTCATTCAATTTTGGGTAACTTCAAATAGCTTTATTCATTTTTGGGGAACTTCAAAGAGTTTTATTCACTTTTGGTGAACTTCAAACAGCTTCATTCCAATTAGGGTAATATACAATGCTTTATTGAAATTCGCATACAATTAGAAACATTTGGGAAAATTCCAACAGCCTCAATCATATTTGGTAATTGAAACAGCTTCATTCAAACTTGGGTACAATTGGAACCATCTTGGCAAATTGGAAGAATTTCATTCAGATTTGCATATATTATATTTGGGCAAATTACAGCAGCCCAACTGAAATTGGGACAACTGAAACGACCTCATTCAAATTTTGGTAGAGTTAGAAACATTTAAAATTAGGAACATGTAGTGATAACCTACTATTCCATCTAACCCTAATTTTGTAAACTTCAAGTTGTTGCTGCTATAAAGTGTACAACTAAAATGTAGCTGTAGCTGCAAGATGTTTTGTGGTAGTAACCTGGTGTAGTTGTGATTTGACACTGTGAAATTCTCGTGTTTCAAACTTGCTTGATGTTGTGAGATTTGCAAGTGTGAATCTGTTACCGCAAAGTATTCATGAAGAGAATTAACTATGTAACTGGCAGTTACTAACTGCAGCTCTGGGCTAATGTGCTGTGTGGTAGTAATGTAGCTGTGATTTCATACTCTTTAGGTTTTCATATTTTCCGTTTGTTTCATGTAATGAATTTCCGATGTTGCATCTTGTCAAATTTTAATGTTTCAATTTAATATTGTAAAGTTAAGGTTTCATGAACATTGAACAGTAGCAACTGTACTATTTGTTGCACTGCTTAATTCATTAATGCTAATACAGTCCAGTAAAGCGCTGCTATTTTTATAAAATATTCTTATTGAAGTTATAAGCTCAAAGCACAAAACGACAAAAAACGCTAGAAATTTGACGAGAACGGTCCCCCGTGGCTACACCTATGCCCGCTGGTGACCTATTTGGCCCTTGCGGGCGACCTGGCGCCCGTGGGCACCACGTTGGTGACCCTGCTGTAAACGTTTAAGTAAGTTGTAGCATTTTAAAGTAGGCTACAACACATTGCAGTGAAGATTGCCTAATGTGGAAGGCTAAGTTATATGCTATGTATTAAATTGCCTCCTTTCCCTCTCCTTACTTGAGACTTGACCTACTTGCAGCAATGTAATATTTTAGATCGTAACCTGATATTTTACTCCTTTTCCAGATTGAATGCGATTGTGGCTAACACAACTGCACACATCTATGCTAGAGAAGAACAGATCTTAGCTATTAGGATGATCGTGTTGGAAGAATAAGCTTAGAACGTAGACCTATATAAAAACGTGAAAATGAAGCTGCTGAACACCTTCCACACGTGGTGGCATGAAGAGCAATTTTTTAAGCGATTTTATTGTAATTAGCTAATATTTTTCAACACAATACAGTAAATATTACCATTATTCACATGTGGCTATGCAGAATATTGATTGCTAGTTGAGGGCGTACGGCTTTGAACCCCGGTGTCAAGCGAAGTTTCTGACCTGCTATTGTTTGTCAGTTATTTTCCTTCTCAGAATAAAGAATTAAAGTTTGGTATTTACTTTGTTGATGTGTGTTGTGTAAATTAAAACATTTTGGTTAGATGTCAAGTACCCACAACAAGCTGCAGTACAGGAATAACTCTAACCACTGAAAATTTTTGGACTTAGTCTTAGACCTCAATTATACTTCTTTTTCTCACCCAAAACCTAACCCGACACACTTACCTAAACACGAATCCCTAAGCCCACATCATCACTTTTCTCAGCGTATTTGATATGTATGATATTACCTTGTGCATACGTACATGGCGTGAAGTCAGAAATTTCGCTTGACACCCGTAATTGGTAATTAGGCATGCAGACACCTTGATTTGTTTACAATGGTACGTTTTAGTCTTAACATTAAGACTTGCTGTTTATATGTTACTTGGGAAATACAAGACCAAATTTGGGCAAAAATTAGTTGCATCTCCAAAATTATGCACTCCTGTACACCTATGGTAGTTGAGGCTTTCTGTTGAAAAATTTACAAAAAAATGCCTGCAAAAACCCAATCTTTGATTTGATACCACATGAAGAAGAAAAGTGGAATGCGTTTTTTAGGAAAGATGGAGTAATGACGTACTTCCGCATTCCTGGCCCATATCCGACAACAGCACTGCATGTCTTCACCAAAGCCACAAAATGTTTGCAAATCACCTCTACGCACAAATGCTGGTACCCATATCATCAACTCGCCAAAGCGATTTAACCAAGCTTTAAACCCGCTTGCTGATTTGTTTGATCAACGGTTTAGTTTAGAAAATCTTATCCTGGTGAAAGGATATTAGCAGCCACCAAAACAAACCGTTAAAACTATCGACGTTTTTTCGCTGGCTTTAATGATGCTTGGCACTGTTTCATCTGCAGAGAACGTGATGGTTTGGGTATGTCTTATAACTTTCACCAGTTTTTAAGAACGCAGCTCAGTTGTCGCAGTTCCTTGTACTTACAGTACATTTTTCTAGGCTCCAACAAACGACTTCACTGAAACATTCTTTGAAGTCTTGAAAAGAAGCGAAATGACTTAAGCGACTTGGGCCAAAATTCATTTCGTGAGGAAACGTTCCAAAATGCTTCACATTTGGCCAATATTTACATACATACAATAATAGGTCATAAACACAAGCATAGAGCAGGGATCCGCAAATACGTTTCGGCGCGACCCTTAAAAGTAGTTCTAAATTCTCGCGACCCAAACATTTCGTGAGCATTTAATCTTGTAGAAAATGCTTCATAAGTAAATATCAATTTGAAGACTACTATTGACAACAGCAATTTTCTTGCACAAAATTCTATGAAACTTAGCACGTGAAACAGTAAATGATTGCATTTATTCTGTCTGATAAGAATCGCAAATTTAAAACGTAAATTAAAATTATTTCGCGACCCAGAGTGGAAGGTCTCGCGACCCAAATTCGGATTGTGACCCACTATTTTCGGCCCCCTGGCATAGAATACTTATCAGTCAAGCTGCTCATACAGCTTGATTGAAACCACAACTGTGTCTTCGCACCTCAAGAGCCGTGGCAAGAATCAACCGGTTCGTACCGGTTTACACGGCCCTGCTCAAGACAAGTTCAGAAGCGCTGCAAACAGGTTGTCAATTGTCGTACGTAACAAGTCGCTCTTCACTTCAGATTGTGCAGTGCTGCATGCTGCTCAACTCACTTTGTACGCGCCGTGTCGAATGCTACAAATTACTGCGCAACATACGGCGCATGTCACAATAATTTATACTGTAGAATGGGTGAAATATATACAGATAGCCGCAACTACATGATGGGATTCAGCCAGTCCGCACCCAACTCAAATTAATTTTGCTGATAGACCATAGTGCAGTGATTTTTAACCGGGGGACACGCCTCCCCAGGGGGGCGTCAATAAATTTCCAGGGGTCGCGAGCCCTCACGCGCTCTGCAACATGGAAAGTTTTCAACGGCAAAGTGTTCCGTCCAATTTACTTATTTAAAGGCAGGGGGACTTGAAACAAAAGACAATTACTCAAGGGAGGCGTGATAGGGAAAAGGTTATAAACCACTGCTATAGTGTGTAGCAATCAAAATATCAACGCTCGGGCTTGCATCACACTAACTAGATATCCTGTTGCGGATACAACACTTCGTTGAAATTGTTGCATTCCACCATTGCTTATGAACGATGCGGAAAAAAATTAAAGAAAGAAGCAATTTTCTCGGTCCAAAACAACTGCTGCAATAATTTTAGATGAAATCAAGCGATTTCTTCATTGTCGGATTACTTTGGAACATTTTTTCAGCTTAAAAAATCCTTAAAGCATTTTAAGACCTTCATCGTATCGTCTTTTACGTATACATAACAACGTCAATTGTTGTTATAAAATAAGTTGTAGAACTTATTGTATTCATGTGTAAATTTAACCAAAACGAACAAAAGCAGATCGACATCAGGTACTCATTTATATTTTTACAGAAGCCAAACGTTAAAAGTGCTCCTTTGACTAAAGTGAAACCAGCCAAAGATCTTGTCGACCAAACTGAAGCGAACAACCTTCCCGGATGTTGAAGCTTCCATCCACAAAAGTGTTCATGAGAAACAAGCTTTCTGACAAAGAATCCTAAAGCGCGCCAAAGGTGCTGCCAAGGCACTTACTGTGAGCAGTTCAAGCGGACAAGCGTTTTATACATGAATCGTTGTCATAACATGGAATTTGAAATGAAATATTTTGTTGACGCAAAACCTTTACGGTTTCATTAAAACCTCTTTTGATTCCATTAAGCTGCATTCAGGATAAAGAAATGTTCCAAATTTAAGCTAGGTGCAAGCAATCATCTGTTTATGTGAATTGGTAATTCGCAAAAACGATTCTTTTAATAAAAGACGTTGGAATTCACTCAAATTGCTTCATTTAAAAAATTTTTATAACGCGTATGTTGCAGTAACAGAACCAGAACCTAATTAATTGCTTTTAATTTATGTAATTTTGCTGTTGTCGTTTCTGGGTAAATACAGATTAAAAATTAGACGTTTGCAACGAAGAGCAAACTGACTATAAATTTCTTAATCGCTGTTGATCCTAACACACTGACGCACGATTATCCTGGCCAAAATGTTCTTTTTTCAAAAAATGGGTGTTTTTTAAAAATAAAAATGGTTAACTCTAACAAAAAACATGAAGAGAAGCCAAAAGCAGACTTAAAAAGTGTTGCAACACTCTGCTTGTTCATTTGAATAGATTAGAACTTAGACGTTTGTAAAGAAAGAAGTGCAGTATACGAATTTACAGCATTATCAAGCTCTGTTGATTCAAACACACTGACAAATTGCCCATCTCCGCACGCACGTTACGTCGATTATAGGGTGAAAAAATTAGGTTCAAAAGGAAGCAGGAAGTTTGATAGGGACTAAAAGTACCTTTTTTGGAAATATGAGCCACATTATCGTGCCAAGTAAAAATGCCAATTATGGCCAAACGGTACAGTTTCTCCATGGTTTATAACAGTTTGCCCCAAAAATGTAAACAATAGTTTTTCACTTTACTGGGAGACCGAAAATCATGTGCATACGTAGCAATGTATGTTTATTTCTTACGCGTTTGTCTCAGATCCACCAGGGCCAGTATCACAGTGTTAAGTTAAACAAAACTAGAACATAAAACAACGGTCAGGTCTACTCATATCATATCACGGGACAGTGATAGGATGGAACGCAATGCTGTAAGGAAAAAAGCAACGCACCAGCACCCACGGTATTCGTACAAAGTCAAGCAGAAGCTTCGCACAGTAGAATAAAAATGGAGACTTGTAAGATATATTGGTCATTTGGAGTGAGCGGAAAAAAATAGATGAAAACAAGCATTGTTTACCAAGTAACTGCTCTCCACATGTGAGATAAGCAAGGAACATGTCGGCAAATTTTTAATAGGACGCTAACGCACACTTACAGTACACCGATGGCGATGTAATGCAAAATTCAATAGGCGCTGTTATAGGCAATGCAGAGATATTTCATATCATGCTATTTGACGTATGATTGACAGGCATACATTGTCATGCAATGGGAACGAACCAAACTATTCGATGCAGCTTTATCTGACCAATGAATTATTTGGGTGTTTTCAAAGCAACAAGCGCTTTCATTTGAGATTGTCTGGACCCACCGTAAGATTTCATCCGAATAATCTCTCGTTTTTTTGAGTATCAGGACTGGGCGAATCAACAGCAAAAGCAAAAAGCTTGAATGGTTTCGGAATAGAATTGACCACAGCAACACAATCGCTCGTTTCAAGTGCAAACTAATTTAACTGTTGAGGGGCATTAACCCGATAACCTTCCGGTTTCTTCGATGTCCTGGCGACCTTGCACTAATTTGTTTTTCTTTCTGGAATGGTAAGTATCGCCAAATAAAATCAACTCAACTGGAAGTTGAAGTGTATTCATGCAATTGTGCGACTTCTACTCATCGTGTAGTTTTGAAACAACTGTTGGTCACTGATAGGTTGTTGATTTATTGGTCTATTTATTCTAATATTCACAGACAACTGGTTTCATTGACTCTTTTTATTGTTTCTGCTTAATAGCTGAGTCATATGAAACAATGAACCAATCTAAATTAGAGGTGGGGAAGCTACGGCAGGCGTGACCGTTTATTATGTCTCTTGTCAGAATTTTCATTACACAAATTAGAACACAACATCACTTCAAAACAAAGCTCCAACACAAGACGACACAGTAGTAAGTCAAGAGAAAGTCTCTCTCGTTCCTTCTCATATTTTTCTCTCGTTATTCTCCTTAACGTAAAAAATCGTAAGGGTCATTTGTTGTATTTTCCAACATAAGACCTTATAGGTATTACAATTTTGTGTGGCCCAACTGTGACATTCCACCATTCATGTGGCCCTTAATAGCAGGCCTAAATATGTTCATCACCCCGGGTAAATCGTTGTTTTTGAGCGAAAGCAAAGAGATTCGTGAAACGAAGCAACCAGTTTTGCTCATGCCATCGCACATTAATGCACTCAAGAGCCGGGGTTTCTGATTGGACAAATTACTCAAAAACTTGTCGTGTTGAAGCGCGCATCAAAGTAATAGTTTACCGCATCATTAATTTTGCATGCTGGCCAAGCAAGACGCGCGCACAATTAGCTACGTCACAGAAGTCCATTGCATGTCAGTGCAGCAACAAAGACCTGAACGCTGCGGCATCGCAACAACCGCTTTTCGTCAAAAATGTTTTCTCGTGAACAGCACTGATATCAAACAAAATTTAAAGTTTTCTTTTCTGTCGTAATTTTCACTACCTGAATTTATGAAATACGTAAGTAAAACTGGGCAGAATAATAGTCAAACATCGGTTTGAAGAAACAGTTGAACATATGGATCAGTAGATAATTTTACCACCGTTTGTTTTAACGTCGATCACGTGTGTACCTGATGCGTTTTTTCCGATTTCGCTCAACTCTGGGCGAACGATCTTACTATCTTCTTAATTGAGAGGCCATCTGCAGTTATAACTGAGAAGCATTGTAGTCCGGAACTTGTTCTTGGTAAGCGTTTTGTTTGCTTCTGTTATAATGTTGGAGCCTCGCACACTGACAGTAATTATTGACAAGCAACAGCGGCGAATAACTGGGACCCAATATTCCTTCAAGAATTTTACAGGACAACGATTTTTGCTGCATTTTCTTGGCTGAAAAGCATTAATAGTAAGGATTTAGTCACAATGGTATTCAAATCTAGGCTTACAGTCGAAGCGGATCAAGTATATTTTACCGCCCAGCAATAGCGCCTCAAGTGGAAGCAAAATGCCGTCGGCCCGGGAAAGTTTTCATCGAGAATACCAGATCCATGGGCGTCGGAAGTGGGGGGCACGGGAGGGCCTTGCTCTCCCCAATATATCGGCTTCTCCGGCCCTTAACGACACGTGATAGTAATTGTCAGCTTATTTTCTTGGGCTTGAAGACAATGAAACAGCTGTTGTGGCAGATACCATTTCTGAACGTAGTGCTAAATGTTGATGAACATTTTAAGTACTTTTTTTATTTAGCGCTGCAATTGACTCAGTGTGCGTCATTATTATATCTATTCGGCTGTAGCATGCGTCAGTACGGCAGTTTTGTTACGGACTATACTTGATCTCTTTTTATGCTTCCACGTTATTCTTACAACACTAATGCTTCAGAAACTACAAATTTAGATGAAATGCAGTAGGCCTACTTCTGCAAGATGCGGTACGCTGTTCCACCTCCAGTTGTGAGCAGAAACGACCAAGATATTGCTTCGATCGTACAATGCGTGCGTGCCTCACATATTTCCGAGTATTGCCACGACTAGGTTCTGAGATTAGACCCAGTTTTTTATACCAGCGCCTTCAGTTAAACACTAACAGGCGCAGCTTGAGTCATAGGCGTACGCGTAGCCAGGGGGCTCCAAGGGGCCACGCCCCCCAAAATGTTTAGCATATAGTCATTTCGTGCTTTTCAGGCGGTATGTCAAACAAATTAGTGTCATTCGCCTAAAATCAACATTCTGGCACCCCAAATAAATTTTGGCTGGCTACGCCACTGGCTTGGGCTACGTTTTGCTGCTTATACCCAGATGTGCGATCTTTCGTTAGGCTTTCAAAACCAGCAGCGCGTGACAGTCAAGCATCGAAGTCATTACAGAACCGCGTGAAGCAACAGTCATCGAGCACTGAAGCGTGGCCAGAAAAAAATCTTGTGCGCGCAACTTCTTCTTCACGAGCACCTCTAGTTTTTCTTCTCGGAAGAGGTGGATGACTGAAAAACGGTCCTCCGCTTCGTGTGGGCGACCAGTCTTCCGGAATATTGCCGTCGTTATTTCCTCTCCTGACTACTGCCTTGTCGCGGCGGAGGGGCTTGCTTACCTCTGTGACCCCTAGAGCTATGCTGGCGAGAGCGCAAGCTCCCAGCAGGGCCACCCGTGCCAGAAAGGTCAAAGGATAGAGGTCTGACCAAAGTAGTCGCAGGTATGCAGGTTCGCCAACCTGTCTTCTATGCTAGCTGGGCAGCAGGGGTTGGCAGTCTCAGTCCGGGCGCCCGCCAAACTGTTCCTTGGCTTCCGGCCGGCTGAGGCAGATTTCAGCTGCTTCTGTGCTGAAATCA
>Ga0210059_1011581_pt1 | contig 13469 bp, 9 predicted proteins | sample Ectturendosymbi2_FD_188042 | JGI IMG/M metagenome (GOLD analysis project Ga0210059, IMG submission 188042) | Ecteinascidia turbinata endosymbiont from Florida, USA - Sample 2 (SPAdes) (version 2) | ecosystem: Host-associated > Tunicates > Ascidians > Unclassified | place: Key West, Florida...
CATTGGCACCACTTTGAAGCAAATTCCATTGGTTTAATCTTGAAGCCAATAGCTCAGCTTTAACTTTCGGCAAATCTAAATCCACTAGAAAGGGCCTTCAAATGATCTGTGAAGGGGGGTCAAATGTAACAGTCACCACAGGCCTTAGAAACTTAGAAACATGCATGGTAACTTGGTGGTTGTTTTGAAAATGTCTTTGAGCCCTGTTATTTAAATGTGATAAATTTGTGATTGAAAAAGATATACAGGTATGTGATTCAGAATTCCAGGGTTGTCACCTGACCCTCTAGCATATATTGCTGGTGCCCATATCTCGAAAACTAGAGCTAACTGACAATTTTAAGACTAATTTTCAGATTCCTCGCCCCAAAATTAGTAAAGGGTGGCTACTTTCATCCCAGAAAGAAATTTTGTGCTGACCAGTGTAATCAATGCATGAGTCAGCGACAATGCTTGCAATATGGGAAAACCACAAGACGCTTGTATGGAGCAAGATAGGGTTTGTTGCAAAGTTCCGTGGCCACTCACAAAACATTAATGTGATAGGTCAACGCAAGTTAGCAAATTGGATGCCACATCCAAAAATGTCAAATGGCTGTAGTGTAGAAGTGTCTACTGTGCTGTACACAGGGTTAATACGTGACAGCGACATGTTGCATCCTCAATATGCTGCGTGTAATACTTGGAAAGTATTTTCAATTAGTCTACCGCTTACTTTGCAGGTGTTTTGAACTGTTCAGATTTGAAGTAGTGTTTGCTTTTTGTGAAGAAGTGTTCACTTAAAAACTTTTGAGTTAGGTCCAGTGGCAACTCTGGCACTTGAGTTCCTTGGGCTTAGATTTGCATAGCAGAACATGAGCTTACTTGCTTTGTATATTTGTGCCACCACGCACTTCATTAATTAAGGTTGTTAACTTGGACTCTTTCCATTTGACCTTGTCACTGTTCATATATTTTTGTACTGTGTCTGGCCTTTCACGTTCATGTTGCACATGACCTGAATAAAAAAGTATCATTTGTAGCAAGCGTTCTCACGACTTCGTTCACTCGCGCTATACTCAGGCTCATCCGTTAGAGCCTGAGCTGCCAATTGCAAAAAAGTATTTTTTGCAATATAATTTGTCAGATAAGATGTTCTTTGAAGAAATGGATTTCCATAGACCATAGAGCAGGGGTTCCCAACCTGTGGTACCCATACCACTAGTGGTACGTGAAGGTTGCCCAAGTGGTACGCAAGTAACTTCCATTTTTTCACAAAATCCTGTATTCACAGTTTCTAGTTTGCGTATTGGGTTTTGTTTCTAAATAAATAGATATTCCTGTAGCCTGCTATTACTTTTGTATCATAACATTATGACTTTTGATGTGCTGTCAGCAAATTTACCCCATACATCGACCAACTGGTGGAAGGTAAACAAAAACAAAAATCTCAATATAGTTAGTTGTGGTCTTTTTTGTTATTTTATTGTATATAATTCACCTGAATAAACTAAGATTCGATCAAGTTAGTTGTTCTGGAAGAAGTGGTTCACGTTGACAATATTGGACACAAGATCGTGAAAAGGTTAGGAAACCCCTGTCGAGGATTGGATTAAATTCCCAATCTATGGACAGTTCCCATTCAAGAGCAATTTTAACTGGGATTATGTTTGCTCTGTGACGTGAATTATGCAACAGTGGATGAACTCTTATTCATGAGAACTTTTCATTCATTGTTACATGTCTCAAGCCACAAAGCAAATATACAGATTGAAAGCAAATGGAAGTTTCCGTGATGCAATCCTCAAACTGTTGCATTCAGTCAGCTGTCTGTATAATCCTGACTTGTAGATCCGTTTGCGTTTCTGCTTGAAATCCTTTGAAACGAAATGCCTGTGCTATGCTAATCTGCACCTTATGGTTATAGTGATGAAAATGACTTTAAGCCTGCAGAAACTTTTTCATGATCAAACTTGGACCTCCTTGAAAATAATTGGGACAACTTTGCTTAACACCTTTAAAGCTGGTATGATTTTAGGCTAAAACCAGCAGTTTGCACGTGTCTTTGCGGGCATAACTCTGCTGCCAGTTGCACTAGAGACCTGTTCAAATGTTCAAAAGACTAGGCAAGCCTTTGAGTCTGCAATGAAAAAAAATCTTTTGGGTTTTGTTTTTTTGTGAGTTTCTTCTTTTGAGCCAGTTCTGCTAACCACGGCTTGGCCGCACTAGATCTTGGGGCAGGTGTTGAGCAGCCGTTCAGTTGTCTCATCGTCCAGAATCGTCAGACCATGTAGTCCACGAGGACGTTGATGGGTTGGACATTGGAGGACAACATGGTAGATGGTTTGTTCTTCTGTGCCACACTCACAGGCCACACAGGGAGCCATACCCCATTTGTACAAGTAGGAGCAGAAACATCCGACACCGGTATTGAGGCGGTTAAGCCGGACCCAAGCTCTTCTTGGGAGGGTCATTCCGGGTGGTGGGTGCCAGTGTCGGGGATGAAAGTGCTGAGTCTTGTGGGGTTGTCCGCCCACTCTGCATTCCATTGATGATCCCACTGTGCCGCACGTATGTTGTTGTCAGATGAACTGATGAGTTGTTGTGTGGCAGGTACAATTGGGTACACCTCTTAATTTGAGGCACCATGCATTTGCACTCGATGGGCAGGTGAGCGCTGAGTAGAGTAGGTGTCCAGGCTGCACGACACAGCATGCTAGAGAATGTGTGGCTCCATTGCAACGAAGCTCAATAGGTTGGATGCCTGCGAAGATTGGAAGATTGTCCTCTGGTATAGGTTGCAGGCATCCAGTCACAATTCATAAGGCGTCGTTGATGGCGGGATCGATAAGGCAGGTATGAGGAGCACAGCACCAGACAGGACTGCAATACTCTGCAGTTGAATGTTGGCAACGTTGTTGCTCCAGCAACCCAACCGTAGCCAGCATGCCGCCTCAGGAATGCAACGCATGATGTCAGCTTCTTGTGAAGTGACTCAAGGTGCCGGCGGTACGTGAGCGACCTGTCCAACGTTACTCCAAGGTACTTGGGCTCAGAGCAGAAGGGCAGGGTTTTGTTGTTGAAGTTGACTTTCAGCTCACGTTTAGCTTCCTTTTTGTCAGTGTAGAAGGCTGCTGACATCGTTTTTGTAGTGCTGAGCTTAAGCTTCCAAGTCTGGAGGTATTTACCTGTGGTACTACATGGTAGCCATGTCCTTGCTTAGCACCCCTTCCACTGCCTGCTTATCTCCATCAGCATGCATGATTGTTAGATTGTCAGCATAGTCCTACTTTCTGGAGACGGCGTTTGGCAAATCAGAGATGTGGATTGCAGATGTTGAAGACAAGGGGCAACCCTCAAAAATTTGGCAAGTCCTCTAGTCTGCACTCGAAAAAAATTTTTTGGTTAGGTATTTGCGGATTTTGTGAGTGACGTCACTACTGTCTTTAAAACTATTATTACTGAATGATGACTGGAAGCTTGAATCATCACAAGAAGATGAAAGCAGATCCAAGGCAGGAGATTCCTTAAACAGCTGGCTGCAAAGCTAAGATTCAAAATTATTGTAAGTTTTTCTGCTGAAAACACAGGTAAAAATGGGGGTTCAGGTGTGGACAGGTCAAAAATTGCTCCATTGCATGAAGAGGAGTACTCAGAAAGGCAAATATCTGAAAAATTGAAGTTCAGCAAGTCTGCAATCTATCAATAATATCTTTCTTCACTTTTAAGCGGTCCAATCAAGGTGAAGCTTTGCAAAGGCACATCTCTTAGCTTTCATGGAAGGTGTAAATGTAAACCTAGGTTTTCTGGCAGGTTCATAGAATCTTGAGCCCAAATCAATCACTGAAACAACGTTTTATGGTAGGTGTACTGACATCTGCACCTGTGAGCAACAAATCTGATTGAATTTTTTTGCTCGAAGTAGTAGGTGAGTGTACTACCATCTGCTTTATCATGTGATCATATCTTTGTCTGGTAACCCTGGACTTATCAGCCCTGTGCAAGTTCTACAAACTAACTATTAACGTCTTGAATCTGATGAATGCCTGATGGGTATATCCATCTTCATGCAGTGTAACAATTTTCTACCTCTCCACTACAGATAACCCCCTTTTTTGCCCATCTTTTCTGCAGCAAACTTTGTAATAATTTGAATATTTTTGTTTCCAAGACAACCAGATTGTTAAAAAGCTCATTCTTAAAGATAGTAAAAGAAACATCAGTTATGTAACAATGTTCTTCCAACATAAAAACAGTGTGACGAAAAAAATGACAATTTACCACACTTGTTCTAAAAATCAAATTTTGAAGCAAGTTGTAAAATTTTTGAGTGCGACGTGTGACTGTAGTGGCATAACCAGGTTTACATAAAGACTTGTTTTTGTGCTCTCTTGAAACAGATCCACAACATAATTGCTTATCCGTAGCATTGGTTTCTGCAATTTACGCTAGTCATATGCAATCAACTGCCAAATTTGAAGTGTTTTCTTCAATATTGCTTCTGTGTCTGCTTCTGCAATAGCACAGGTGTTAATTTAAAATTTTTGTTAGGGAACAGATAAGTTCTTGCAAGTTTTCAGGATTAATGCCACTGCTTCCAGCCACCAAGTATATAAATCAGCAAAGTAAAGTTCTTATGGTGAAGTAAAACATTATGTTATTATTACCCAATGTTTGAGCAGCATGCAGCTACCTGCCTTCATTATGGCAAAAAGTTTGTAGTGATTTGTAATAAAAGCAAGCAAACCACTTGGTTTATGTCTCACAAGAAAAGCACCAACTCTGTAGGCAAACAAGCTATATTTGCTGATATGCTTCCCAGTACAAACAAACCTTGCCACTAGGCAAAAACCTGCACCTGATGTAGACAACAAAGGATGAATGAAAAGTACAAAAACAGTTAAAGTCAGGAGAACCAGACAATGTAAATCCATCAACCAAACTACTGAACAATGATGGCAAGAGTCTACTACAGTGTTTCTCAGACATGGTCCAGGTGAACTACCGGTGGTCCACCTGTAATTTCTAGTGGTCCTGAAGAGAGTTCCGTAAATTGCCCTTGAACATGCTCTTGAATTCACTGACCTATGTCAAATGCAGTTTTGACTAGATTTTCATGAGGTGTCAGCATAGCAAAGTGGTCCATTGGATACTTTTTTTTGAAAAAGATGTCCATTGGCCAAAAAAGGTTGACAAACACTGGTCTGATACATCTGTAAAACAAGTTAAATCAGAAAAAAATAGTTATCTAGTACTCAAGAGTTTTATAAATGCATGGACGTCTTGTGGTCTTTTCATTTATCATGGGCATGCCAAGGTTTGTATGAAATGAATTGAGAAGATGCCATTTCAAGAAGTCAGTCTCACATTCCCAAATTTCAGATTTAGTGCAGTCAATTCTGTACTCATTAAATGTAAGTTGTGTCAGTGCACTAAGTCAAAATTAATGTTCTGTCCATTTGACTGATCCTTGTTACATCTGACTTCCAAGCTGCACTTCATCTCTCCTGTATGGCAGAAGTTAAAATCCATGCAAGGGAATGCAAATCAATGGCTGATCACTGTTTTTAATGTACTGAATCTTTGTGAGACAACTCACAAAGATATTTGACAACTAACTTTTGCATATGTGCTTTCCTGCATGTTTCATTTTTGTGATGTGATAAGCACCACTTTATAGCCATTTTGTGAGACCGACAAATGCAGAACAACACCAACCCCATTTGTTACAGGCTAATGTTTTTCAGTACGTTCATTGCTAAGATGCAAAATTTAAAACATGATAGTCATTGTATTTCAAAGCAGATTTATGGGTTTTTCTTCTACTTGTTTTGATGCAATCTGTAAAAGATGCAGCTTGATGAAAGAATGTGGTAAAGACAGAATGCTTGTGGTGCAAAGGGAGTTCTGAATGAAAGTTTAAATGCTAGTCTGTATGAATAGGTTTTAAGTAAAACGTAACACCGAGAAAACCAAAAACAAGTGGATATATCTAGGAAAGCAGTAGAAGCATGTAGTAAGCTCATGATAAGGTCACTATTATTTGTGTGATGAAAAATCACCTCAAACATTGGTTGTTTTATCATGATAAAAGTGCCTTAAAAGTATTTGCAAGTCCCCAAGCTCTTGATGTAACAAAACAGGAAAGAAACACCTCTCTTCCAAATCGTCTTTGCTGCTTTTAGGATCAATGTTGCTACTGTATGTATATTGGAGCAATTTGCAATTGTGAATGGATTTAACAGTTATCACCATATCATTTTAGACTTCATCTGGTCCTCCTCGTGAACCTGGTCTTCCCCAAATGAAGAAAAAGGATATGACTTTGTCAGAACTGCGTGAGTTTGATGGTTTAAAAAATGATGGAAGGATTTTAATTGCGGTCAATGGAAAAATTTTTGATGTAACCAGAGGAAAAAGTTTTTATGGTCCTGGTAAGTGCAGACAGAGCTTACTTAGTGAACAGCTTAGAGCTGTTGGTTTAAATTCAACTTTAAATATTAAGCGGTGACCAGTGCGCTCAATGGTATTTTTCATTTAGTTTATACAGTTCAATCTATTGAGCTTTTTAAAGCAACCTTCTTTCAGTAAGATTGTCAAAAATAAAGTCTGATTCTTACCAAATTTGCATGATTAAAGCAAGGGTCATATAGTTCAATGCAGCAAATTAGTTACAGTTTTGCAAAATGCAGCTTATAGCAGCTGCCAGTTCTTTGAGTTGAAACTGGGCTCAACTTTTAAGTCTGTCTGGCATGTCTTATTTTGAAAACTTTCTCATAATATTTTGTTGAGTTAGTCACACTTCCAAAAAATTTGAAGTTACTAGTGATCTGTTAAACATGTGTGTCTACACTGCTGCTGCAGTTTATTATAATTGTAATATTGTCATTATTAAAATTGCTGTCAACCGATCCTTCCATATTTGAGGTAAGATTTTTTAATTGCTCCTCTGCAACAAGGTATCTCATGCTCAGGCTATACTCACTCTTTGAAAAAATCAAGAATATTGAGTTTGCTTAACATGTTGGAAGCCAGTGTACGTATATCGTACTTTGAAATCGCACATTGAGCGGGTAATTTTGCGCCACTTTGCAACGCCATAACTTGCCAGTCGATTGCGCTAGAGAGCTATACAAACCCTCAAAAGACTCGGCAAGTCTTTGAGTCTGCAATGAAAAGAAATTTTTTGGTTTTGAGTTTTGGATTTTTTGTGAGTGACATCATAAGTGGAGTAGTTTTAGGCCTTCATGGCCCACTTCATCTGGTCCTGGGCTCAAACTGCTAGATGGTGGTATTTCGCTCAAGCTTCTATTGGAAACTATGTTAAAATCTGAGTCTTGATCCAAAGTATCATAAGAAAGGGTCGGATTCAAAGTTATGACCTGAAAACAACGAATCAAATAATTAATCTACTAATTAGATACTGAATTAATTTGTTGTTTTGGGATCATAACTTTTGAACCAGAAACATTAGAAAGTCAGTCAAAGGCTCGGATTCGGATTCAAAAGACTTGGATTCTAGCCTAGTTTCCAATGAAAACATGAGTGAAATACTTCCGTCTAGTGGTTGGGCGCTAGGCCAGGTAACGTGAGCCAAAAAGGTCAAAAACCTACTTCACTTATGACATCACTCACAAAAAAAACGAAACACAAAACCAAAAAATTTTTTTGCATTGCAGATTAGAAGACTTGCCGAGTCTTATGAGGGTTTGAACAGCTCTCTAGTGCAATTGGTGGAGTTATGCCATCTCAAAGACACGTGCAAACTGCTTGATTTTAGGCTGGTTTCAAACTTAGACATATTTGTATGCCGGCAGCGAATGTGTTAATGGTACAAATCTGCCCAACAAGTGAAAAACTCTTGTTTTTTCAAATCTTTTCAGCATATTATCAACATAAGAGACATACAAAATTATAACATAAACATAAAAATTTGAAAATTTAGAAACTAAGGCTAGTTTTGCCAAACAATTGACAAAAATGGCAAGAGCTGTCATCTACCAGTGTTGCTGGTAAGTTGTTGAATCCCAATTTGTTTTTTTGATTGGATGGTATCAGACAACACTTTCGAGCTTCGCCATTGCTTGGCAATTCAGAATGACTGGATATGAAGTTCTAAAACAGGGACTGATTAAAATAGGTTGAAAAGCCTTTATCTGTTTTGTCACTACGGCAATTGTATTTGAAGCAGCCATGTAACGTTGTGTTTGTTTTTTTTGGTTACACAGTAGAAGGTAAGCACTTTGTTAAGCTCTTGCTCATTTTCTCTTTTTGTACATTTGGAGCTTAGGCTTAACAGGGTGCAGAAATGTGGTTGTGCGCTTGCGCCACATCACCAAAAACCTGCAGTACATAAACGGTATTTGCAGCAATGTAGCAATGCCTGGTTCAGGGTGGTCCAAGATTGCGAGCATGAAGGGCCAAATTACAGTTTGAGGAAAAATTTGCAGGTCGCGAAGAGAGGAATTCCATTGCAGTAAAGACTCGTTTGTTGTTCTAACAGACCTATTTTTGCTGCACGCCTAACGATATTTTAATTCTAAGGAAATTATTAATTTTCTGTTTGTTTGTTTGCCACTCGAAATAGAAATTTTCTGCTAGAAAAAAAATACACCACACATCAACAAAATAAACCATTTTTTGTTTCTTGGTTTTGGTTATAAAGTCAATGTCCACTTTAATTTTCGAAGTAAGCAGACACAAGCAGGCATGCAGGTTTTACCAGTCATACTATTTCGTGTGTCGCTTTTCCATCGCTTCATAATTCAGAAAGCACTTTCGCAAATTACGAACATAGAGCACATCTTCAGTGCAAAGTCTGTTAAGCAGCGGCAATTACCAGGTTGCCCCTCCTGGTTGTGGGCCTGGTCACCCTTTAATTATTTCAAAATTGCTTCCCTAGAATTTTCCTGGTATTTCTCGTATGTTTTCTCATGTTTGGTGCTGTAATGCCTCTTATAATGACTCAAATAAAAACTCTTACGGAACAGATATCACTTGCAACCTCACAAGACACTGTGGTTTGCCATTTTTATTGGCGAAGAAATACCTTTCCTCCCAGTAACAATTGAACTTTCTGTTTTTGCCCTGATATTTCTTATTTGACACTCATTTTTTGTTAAATTGCTATACTTAACTAAATATTACTTCATTACTGCCACAATGTACATCTTCTGATACAACTCGAAAATTAATTAGAGTCTATGCATGCAAAAAAGATAAAAAATAAACGCACAGAATACTGCGGTCAACAGAATACTGCAGCATTAGCCTAGCCTATAGGTTAGCTATCGTAAGTTGTAACGTCATAAATTATAAAAAGATATTGTTACCCCCTAATAGTTACATATTGACATGCACTTCAGTGGTGTGTGACTTGCTAGGACTGTGTGGCTAATACAATGTATTTATGACCTTTTGTAAAATACGACATGCAGAAAGCGTTCGCGGGCCGCACAAAAACTGTCACTCTAGCGAAGGTAAAGAATTCTCATGGCTGATGAATTGACTTTGCTCGCTTGAGAAATGAGCTTCTTGTGCTGTGTGAGAATCCTGACTTTTCTCCAAAAATGTGCATGAGCTATTTGAGATTACGGAAGAAAACAGGCTAATCTCTGGTTTCAAAGACATTTTACAACAGGGTGAGCCATCGTAATGAGCAAATCTAGCAATACAGTTTCAGCAGAACTAAAGATCGACTGATATGGCTTTTTTGGGGGCCGATACTGATACCAAACTATCGGCCATTCATGGACCGATAACCGATATTTCCAAAATTTTTAAATCTTATTTTCTGCTTCATTATCAAAAATATAATATATTATATACCTTACCTGTTTTCAACAACTTCAAAAATCTGGATTTATGAGATAAAATTGTTCGAATTACAGCAATTGCAATATTTTGCTAAGATTTTTAATTAATCTGATTAATGGTGATGCTTCTGTTTTGGCTGCGATGGCTGACGCATGCTCCATGGTTCATCTTGTCTGCTTGTTGATGAAAATGCACTTGTTAGCGTTGCTGCAAGAAAGCTGTCTTGACTTGGTTCATTATGCTTTCTTGCATAAGTTGGCTGGATGCGTGAGGAATATAACAGCGTTTTGTCAACATCTACTGAGGCCGATAAAATCGGCTGTTTTGGCGGATACCGATGATATCGGCAAAACCAAAATATCGGCCCGATATATTGGTCTGTCTCTAAGCAGAATGCACATCCTCTGCCCTGAAACTGATAAATTCTTGTTTTTGTGTTCGCAAAGCCACGGAAGACTACAGTTTGATTTTTATTAAAAAGATTTGCTGATACAATTTAAACACAAAGGCACGTTGCATGATAAATGCGCAGAGCAGTTCATGTCTCGAAGAAGAAAAATAAGAACTGAGGTACAAGTGAAGGCCAGTAGATTTATTATTCTTCGCTTTAGGGACCGCTGAAGCCAAGACATTGGCAATTCTTGTGATAGCTTGTGAACCACGGAAGCTATGTTGACACTTAAGACATTGTAAGAACGTTTGCGCATCTTTTAAGGAGCTGAGGATGTATTTCCGATGTCATTTGTGACGTCAGACCTGGGACAAACCAAAAAAAGCAGTAGATATGTTCAAAAACGTGTTGAAAAAGATCCAAATATGTTAGAAAAATTCCTTCTACATAAAAAATGTTGGCCAAGACCCAAAGATTGTAAAAAAATTTGCAAAAAATTGTGCGATTTTGGGGGTTCCAGAAAGGAATTCATCGATTTTTGGGGGTGTTTTTTTCAGTTTTTGATTTTAAAAATCCATATCTCCAGTTCTGAACACAAAAATATCGGAAAGTTGCGCAATATGTTGACATCCACGTCTTACGACATCCTACCGAATTTCAAGCAGAAATAATAAGTAGAAAAAAGTTACAGCAATTTTAAATCTAAAATGTTGACAACAAAGTCTCGAAAAGATTGGTGTCCAATGCAAAATCCAGTATCGGCAACGGTTTTGGCGTAAAACCCAAAAAATCACTTTTATTTCAAATTTTCGAAAAATACGATTTTTGCCCCAAATTTCTTCTCCAAAAATCAATGGTAAGCGACTTGTTTTGGTATTGGTAGTTAGTTATAGTCGGTGCGAGCAGTCGAATCCAAAAAAATGCTCCAAAAACGCTAAAATGTAGTCGTGAAGAATTTTCTTGAAAATGACCAAACTGAGTAAAAGAAACCAAGTTTAGTCGATTTTCTCAAAAATTTCAAATGCAAACATAATTTTCTGTTGAACTCATCTGAAAGATATCGCGAAAACCTTTCTGATAATGTTTTACTTGTCGACATACCTTCAGTGGTTCGCGAGTTACCTCCGAAAAACGGCCGAACGAGCCAATATATCGTTATATCGGCTTCTGCGTTGCGTAAAGGGTTCGTAGAGTGCTATTTTTTTGTGTTGAATGTGTTTTACTTCGCTGTTTTAACGCGCAGCCTGGTATTTTTAGTTGTGGACTGCGCTGCCTTAGCGTTGGGTGTGTTTGCTGTTTCAACGCAGTCTGATATTTTTGCAGTTGTGAACTGCGCTGTCGTAGCGTTGGGTGTGTTTTCTCTGCTGTTTTAACGCACAGTCTGATATTTTTGCAGTTGTGTCAACTGCTCTGTCGTAGCTTTGAGTGCACAGTAATTTGCTCCGGTCTCCTAACTTGGAGCGCTTATAGTTGATATATAGTCAATGAAACGTAAAGTTGTACAACGCCGAATACGGACGGTACGTGTATAGTACTGTAATATTCGTATTATGTCATCATTCTTCACCGAAACTCGAATATAACATCATAATGTGACGTGACGTCACAAATAGCGCACACTCAGTAACAATGACCACCGTACGCCTTGCTTTAAGTTTGAAAAACTACGCTTTGATGACAACACTTTTGGTAGTAAGTCATCAGTTCGTGTGGTTTTGTAGAAACAATCTGACCTTTGACTGGCATGATGGTAGAAGATAATTGATATGCATATATTCATCGTTTATGAAATTGACAATAATTTAAGAATTGTTTGAGTAAATATTTGCTGTGTTAGATTTAAAGAGTCATACTTTACTTTCAGGTCACTTCTTTTGCTAAAGCCTACTTCAGTTTGTTATTTGATGGGTTTCCCTTAGACCAAAATTTCAATTGAAAAGTACATTTTTAAGCCAAGAAGGACTGCAGTACTGACAATACCGAGGTAGTCGAAAGGCCAGCAATCAAAAAATTTTATTTAGAAAACTTACCATTGCACACTTGTAACCAAATGCAACACATTGGTGTGATTTGCAAACTACATGTGGCGACCAAAGTTCGCCGCTCCAATTAGTCTTCTGGCAAGATTTTCTTTCAGGAGCGACATGAAACGCCGTTGTATCCCAGCGAACACGTCATGTTTTACGATGATACAACTGACCGTGGTTGTAATCGTTCAATGTCCTGTGTTGGCGCTTAAAAATTGCCTGCGAAAAATCTTGCACAGTCTGTAATGATTAGTGAGAAGTAATAGTAAGAAGTAATAGCTAAAGTAATAAACCAGGTTGTCATGCACGTTTAGCAAAGAGACTGCCATGCAATAAAGAACATCTGTTTACTATGCGACTGGCCCAGACGATTGTGTGAGCTTATTTTTTGTTTGTTTTTTGTATTTCTGTCGCTAACTGCCAAGTCCAACTACATTGGATTTAATAGTTCATTCTTGCACACAGCTAATAAGTAATGGGACAAGAATACTCCGCTTGCGAACTAAATTTAACAAACATCAAAATCAGAGTTTGCCAAGGTTTCAAAATCCCGAGTGCAACAATAGAGTTCATATGCCATGATCACTCTATTATTGCTTGTTCGCGCCACATGTATGTATGGTGTTGTTCTTCACACAAATCCCGTTCGTGGTGAATCACACATTTAACGCAACACCACCGGAGAGGTTGCAACAGTTCATGGGAGCATTTTCCTAGTGCAGTGGTTCTCAACCAGGTGGGAAAGGAAAGCCTCCCCAATGGGGCGTCAATAAATTTCCAGGAGGGCGCGAGCCCTTATGTGCTCGACAACATGAAAAGTTTTTGAACGAGAAAGTGTTCCGTCCAATTTACATATTTAAAGTCTGGGGGGATTAAAACAAAGGACAATTACTTCAGGGAGGAGTGGTAGAGAAAAAGTTAGAACCACTGTCCTAGAGGAAACATTGCTCACAGTTAAGTAAATCAAATACACCAGCTTAATCCAGGGGTCTCAAACATCTGCCCAGCGAGGGTGTTTTGTGCCGCCCGTGATGCTTTTTGGGAATTTTCAAATAATTAAAATTTACGTTTGGTTTATTTGTGTTGGTGCATTCATTTTAGTGTATTCACCGGTGTTCAAAAGTTCTGGGCTAGCGAGTGAAGTTCTTTTTAAACGAACGTAGAGATGGCTAGAAATGACTTGCTTACAACTCATGATACCTTTCGCAGGAAAATCTGTTTATAGTGTTCAGGTGTCTCTCACTCTGTAACACACA
>Ga0210059_1011582_pt1 | contig 13468 bp, 11 predicted proteins | sample Ectturendosymbi2_FD_188042 | JGI IMG/M metagenome (GOLD analysis project Ga0210059, IMG submission 188042) | Ecteinascidia turbinata endosymbiont from Florida, USA - Sample 2 (SPAdes) (version 2) | ecosystem: Host-associated > Tunicates > Ascidians > Unclassified | place: Key West, Florida...
CCCTCCCTCCCCGACCCCCGCCTCGTACGCCTATGCTTCTCAGCATTCCTGATAACCGAAATCTCAGTCAAAAAGCGATTTCTGTTCTTGTTCGCATGCCAACAACCTACCTTTGTGAGCAAGGATTTTCTGCTCTTGTCAAAGTTAAATCAAAAAAGAGAAACTCAACCAAGGATGTTGATCTAGAAAAATCAACTCCATGTATAGCAGATTAATATGGCTGACACAAGCACACACTAAACATTACAAGGTTTACCATTTGAAATCGGCTAAGCAAAGTCTACAGCATAAAAATCGCTTATTAAATTTTGCACTTTTGCAGTAGTATATTTTAGTGCATTGCAGGGGTGTACAGGTTTTTGAGCAAATTCAAAAGGGTGTACCAATACAAAAATGGTTGACAACCACTGTGCTAGTGTACGTCAGTGAAACAAAAAAGTCTTAATAATTTTCCAAACTGTTGAATACTTTGTGCTACTATCTGTTGAAGTATAGTAATTAAGCTACGATGGCTGTTTATCTCCCAGTATTCCTTTTCTGACGTTTGCTCGACATATTTTGAAAATTATGTCCAGTGAGCAATTAGTGCCTCTCAAGCGATTTAAAGGATTTTTCACGGCAAGGTATTAATGTAACAAGTAATACTGTGCGATGTACACACGTAGAATGAAAAATGCGTGAGCACTGCAGGTTGGATTCAACCTTCACCAACGTGCAATGATATCGATGAATACGAATAGTCCATATTCCCACATCGCATTTTTTACATTCGCTGGTGCACCCAAATAGGTTAAATGACAGGAAATTTGTCAGTGCTTCCACTCCATTTTCGTCTGCCTCATACGGAACAAAATACTGTAAATTGGTAAAGTCTTTTCCCAATGCATTCACACTTTCTCCGAGGTCGACCTATCCACATCTACGTCCAATATTCACGGTTTGAGTGGTTTCAGCGCTTCTGCCATAGTTACTAACGCTCACACAATGAATTTATTCAATTAATTGACGGGACATGACTATGACATCAACCACAACATCACTGCTTAACTTAGCTTTAATTAACTGAAATGTAACAACTAAACAACAGTAAAGCGATGAAATCAAAATAGAAGTGAAGAAAACATCGGCCAACAAACCGCACTGCTTTTGCAACGATTTGGTCGAACTTAGCATGGTCATTGTGAAGTCACACAACCTCGCGCCAACCAGCAGGTACGTCGCAACCAATTACAAACACAGGTAATTTTGAATTTAATTTAATTTAATTTAATTTATTTGTTTATAGCAGACACGAAGTCCATAGTATGAACACACACACTCTGCAACGCAGGTTGATAAAAACAGACAATACAGATCGTAGTACAAGACATTGAAGCCGGCGAAATCACAGGGTTACAGACACTTTTTGCAACTGCATTGAAGACAGAACCATAGGGTTACAGACACATTCTTAACACTATTGTTAGCTAACACGTAACACCTGTTACAGCACTACTGCGGAATAGGGCGCTAATTCCTAACTTGGTCTAGTCTAGGTAAAATGCGACAGCGTTGTGGCTTGGCACGCCATCGATCAAACGGACACTGCAAAGTTCGATCATTCAATCACAGAGTAAAATGCGATTATAGTATTCAAAGAATAGTGACGAGTACAAGCAATCTGACTGCATCAAAGCACGTAACCATACGTTGTTAGATTTTCTGCATCTTTCGAGAAACAGGTACTTGTATTTACGTAGCAGAGCCTCGAAGGTAGGAATGTTACATTGACCATCTAATCGCGTTATCACGATGCAGATGTTTATTGGCGTCAGCAACTAATCACGATATCATGACACAGATATTTATTGACATGCACTTTTTGGTGAGCTGAAAAACGCTCAGGTACACACTGACAAGAGGCCACTTGCTGCTGATGTCGTTTACTTGCAACTTGTGGATCAGTCTGCCATTCGCTTGCAGAAGATTGAGTAAAACCTGTTTCACATACGCACGATCATACCATACAATGCCATAGCAGACAATGCATCAACCTCTTCATGATACAAAAAGCGTAAGGCCAACACAACCATTGCAAATTATGTGCCCAGTTTTTTTTGCGTCAAGTTGAGACTTTGAATCATTTTGTTTGAGCGTTTGTCTGAGGATGGCGCGGACTGCATTTTGCACGAGAAGTTGCCCCAAAACATGAGCTTTTGCCAATCACGAGTCGAAAGATTTTTGACTTGTTGTTTACAAGTTGAAGGGCAGGAGCCGATAGCGGAATGACATTCCAGAGAAACTTGTTTGGAAGTCCCAAACATCCATTATCCAAAACTTCTTGCCAACGATTGCGAAGTTATTAATTGCTTTAGCCAAAATTTTCCACTCAGTTCTTCAGAAATTCTTTACTTCCGCTGGTAGAGCATTCTTATTTTCTCCATGGTGGCTCGGGTTTTCATTCTCAGGTCCTTGAGTAATTTCAATTTGGGGGCCCTTCTGAAAAGCTTGCGTGTTGCGTCATCGTATAACGACACGTGTTTTGTGCAAGAAACCACGTTTTCACGATTTTTTACAATTAAAAAAGTGCCTGTCGAATAAACTCGACATTTTAGCATCGTTGTCGTAAATTTGACCTCTGCGTTTTAAAATGCCAGTGCCTTTAACTAAATGAAATTTGGTGAATTTGGTTTGTCTTGCTAAGAACTACGTGTATGTCGCTTATGTGAACCGCTTTTATAAGCGTGATTCGACATTGTCAAATAACCAAATTATTTTCTTTGCAGTGCAACAGTAACTGACCCACAAACGGCAAGAAGGCTGACGTGATTGACAGGGTTGACAGGTCCAGATTGACCCGAAATTCCAATTGGTTCGTAGAATAATAACAGCAATACCTCAGACAAAGCCAAACAAGCTGCAAAAGGCCAAGTGCTATCGATTTTGACTTATCGAGATGAGTAATGTCGACACTGCAATGTTGCTACAGATCCATAACTACAATTACTGTATATCAGAGTTCCCCAAAGTCCGGCCCGCGGGCCAGATCCGACCCGCGAAGGGTTCCAGTCCGGCCCGCGTGCTTCCTAGAAGCGTTTAGTATTTTAACATTTTCGTGTAAAAGAATTTATGTAATATGTAATCACATAAAACGGCTGAAAAGCAAAAAGCATTTGCTGCAATTGAGAATTTTATCCCGATAGGCTTTCGGCTACAAACCAAGCTCACCGCTTTGATCAAAAGCTCAACTACAAAGGTTTTGGAGTTTGCTTGCATTGTGTGTAACAGAAATGATATGTTTAGGACCTAGGCCATTCTTTTTTAATTTTATGCTTTGCGTAAACTCAGACAAGTAAATACATGCATAGAAAATTGTCACATCATATTTGCTTTTTTCGTTGGAAGTTACTGCGCACCAGCACCCTAATGCTGTACTTGAGCTTGGCGCCTAGAGTGCTGTAGAATCTACATTAATGTGCATAAAAAAATTGTAAATAGTAGTAGGCATTTGGCGTTTGAAGTATAAGCGTTATCTGGCAGTATGTGAATTGTTTTATTAGGAGTAGTGGGTGCTAATTGCAAGAGAGTTTGTTGGGTGCCGGTATTTAATGCCCTGAATCACAGTGATGCAGTCTCGAGACTTGCTCTCGATCTGGAGACCAGTTCCGATAGTGGTGTAGGAGGCAAGGGATGCGAGCGCACCCCCAAAAGTTTTGATTTGTTGAAAATCTGGGCAAAACCTCCGAAAATCCGGGGCAAAATCGCACAAAATTTGGGCACAGTTGTTTCAACACCTTTGCTCTCATTGTGTGATGAATGAGCCTGACTATCGAAATACGTCTGAGTTTGACTTTTTCTTCTCCAAAAAACACATGAATGTCTTTTTTACGTGTGGTTTCCAAAAAAAGTCTTAATAGTTGTTGAGATACAAATTTTCGGGCAAGTTTGAGGAAATTCGGGCAAAAATCCTTGACACCCCCAAAAAATTGCCTGCCCCTTCGCCTAGGAGTCTCGAGACCCATTTTTGCAAAGCTCGGTCTCGAAATTTTCAGGTCTCGTCTCGGTCACGAAAGCTACAGGTCTCGGTCTCAGGCCTTTTTTTTCTTGAGACTCTGACTACTGCAACGATATGGCTTAGTAAAGTTCTTTAATTCAACATGTCTGTTATATCTACAGGTGAGAAATAACACAAGCAAGTGGGAAAAACGCCAATTATTTGAAAAATTTCAACTTCGAATTGGGGATGACACTTTTTGAAAATTTTTAGAAACGTTTCGGCATAATCTGCAAATTTTCAAGTCTCGAGTCTGGGGCTTTTTGATGAAGTATGGGTCTGGAGCATGGGCCTCGGAAGGATTTTTTCCAGGGGAGGGGGCAAGTAGGGGATTTTCCCCAAATTTTTTCCAAGGGGGGCCAAAAGTGGTGAAATTTGTTTTTACCCCTCGAAATTGTAAAAACAACCTTTTTTTGCTTATAATTTCAAAATCCGGGGGAGGCCAAAGCTCCCCACTTGCCCCCCCTTCCCACACCATGGTCTTGAAGTTTTAACCCGGTTTCGGTCTCGAAGTTTAAGTCTCCACTACATCTCTGTTGTCTAGTCAGTGAATGGTTAGGTATACAAGGTTTTTGAAAACTGTAGAAGCAACGTATTGGAGCATCAAGCATAGAACAACATATTACAACTATTATGCACCAAAAGAAGCAGTTGCAGAAGTCACATTCCAAACATGTTACCAAACAAAGAAAAAAAATTGCAATGTACAAACGTGACTAATGTTATGCGTGCGGTTTTTTGTTTTGTTTTTTGTCAATGCACAAAATAGTTCGGCGCGTGGACGCTGATAAGATCGCGAAGTTGGCCCAGCATCCAAAAAGTTTGGGGACCGCTGCTGTATATATTATTAAAAAATAACATGGATGAATGCCACCCAAAACCTACATAGGACTGGGCGAATCTGACTTGGTCAACTGACGCAGGACAAACGCTCTCCTGACAGCTGCACAATCGAATGGAAACCAGGCAGCTACGAGCATTATTCCACTCGGCCATCCCTCGCACATATGTCGACTGAAGTGCACATCAACTTGAAATTCTTGTAACGAGTGCACAGAAGATAAGGTGAAAGTTCTTGTGCTTTTGGTGCAGGGAATTAAGCCGTAGTTTATTGGCGATGTCGGGTGCAAAAAATTGGAATGTACGTAAGAGCGTGCGTTGATATCATTAGTATCAAAAACGGTATTAGTACGTCTCAATTTCCATTTTGTACAAGCCTGGCCGTAATTATCGCACCTATGAATATTGCCCACTTGTCGTTACAGTAGTTGCGTTTTAAACACAAATTGTCGCTTTTTTGATGCTTTTTTCACGAGGCGCAGCGTTTTGGAAGATAAGTTGAATTTTTCTGGAATTTTTTAAAGATTTGAATTTGGGACAAGCATGCTTTATTGACTCACTATGTACCGAAGAGTGAGATTTAGCAGATGCTGCGGCGTGGCGTTTGTGACACATCTATTGACAGACACGTCGCAGGCAACAAAACACAAGTAAGGCATGACTGAAGCAATCGTCTTTGGCAAAGCGCGTCATGGCGTCAGAGCGATGCTGAAATTGTGCAGGAGCAAGTTGCTTGCACCGTACAACCTTATGCTTGCTGTGACTTGTCTTTTGATGCCAGTTATTGGAATTTTTCCTATGTGAGCTGAAAGAAGACGGCAAAAACGGAACCGTGAAACATTAGTATCAGTTTAAGCCCATAAGCGATAAGGCATGCAAGCAGATTGGTATTTAAACAAAGCTGTCAGACTGTTCTGATCGATTGTGCAAATACTTTGAACTTTTGAGAATAAGAGAATAAACTTTAGCTGTGAGTAGGAAGTGACGTATTATAGGAACTTGTGGTTTCCGTACATGAGTTACGTAAGCTGTGTCGTGAACAACATGCTTAAACTATCGAGGAAATGGTTTGCATATATTTTTACCTACAAATGCGAACAAAAATCGCAAACATGACCTAAAAACCACAAAATATATGAACAATTAAATAATTAATCCCCAACGGATTAATTACATAATTTGGCCATAACTTGCCAACCAAAGACGCTAGATGGCCAATCTAAGGCTCTAAAGATGCGGATTTTCGCCTAGATTTTTTTAAAAGAAATAAACACCAAATTGCTTCCTGGCGTTGGGGTCCAGGCCTCGATGACGTGGGCCAAAACTTTAAACCTACCCTTATTATGACATCGTTCACAAAAATCTCAAATGCAAAACTTATCTACGTTTTAAAAATGGAAACTACAAGACTTTCTGCATGTTTAGAGGGTTTGAACAGCTCTCTAGCTTTAGCGTCTGGCGAGTTATGGCCAAATGTGAACAAGGCACGAACGTGGCTTCTGTGGTCCTTAAAATGTTTTGTAAACATGTGCGTCGGGGGGGCTTTTTAAAATGTGCTATTTTCCTGTTACGGTTTTGGTAGAAAAATGTTTTCCTCTTAGGTTTGAGTTGGTAAAATGAAATTTCATCACTGTTGCCCCCCCTGGAAACAGTTTTTTTTGCCACCACCTGGAAAAATCCACTGTTGCCCACCCTGAAAAATCTCTTTCCGACGCCCACGCTTGCAAATGCCATTTCTTCTGTAATTGGTGATTATTAGTTGCATAAAAATCAGAATCTCTGCAAGAGAAACAGTGGCAGGAACTCCACAATCAATTGTCATAATCCAGCATACAGTAGGTGTAGGACCAGGCAAATTTTTGGGGGCGTGAAGGATTTTTGTCTGAATTTCCCCAAATTGCCCGAAAAAAAACTCCAAAATGTGATTCCCAAAAAAAAGATGTTCATGTGATTTTGGGCGCCATTTTTTTTCAAATCAAAGCACGTCAAGCGCCACTTTTAAAAATTAACCCATTAATGACCATTGTTTCAAATTTGGAACATGACCTTTACAGGGTCAACGCCCGTTTTCACGTCATTGTATCATCTCAGTTTTGGTTTGTATGATAATTCAAGTTAATGCAAGCATGCCTTGCAAAAAATTATTTCAAAAGATTTTTCCTTTTTTTTCTGCCGGCTGCTTAAAAATGTCAAATTTTTAAACAGTTGAGTGACGTCCATTTTCTCAGTAATGCTTATTTAGCAAAAACATGGTAAATGCTACATTTATCGAATGTAGAAACATTAGTGAATGTAATGATGTATTTTGCAAATCTTTGGTGCGATCTGCAATGAAATTATTTGAGGTGGAAGTTTTTGTTCCACTTTTTAAACTATGGTCCAAACCGGTATCAGAATCAACATCCTTTCGAGAATCCTTTGGAATGCAAATATTTTATTGAAATCATAGTCGGCAAGTTTATAAAAGCCAGTTTTATTCAATGAGAACAAGCACAAGGGACTGAATAAACGTAAAAATAAACATTTCTGTTTGCGACAACCTAAAAAGCATTTTTCGCGCACAACCTAACCTTACAATCGTAGAATTTCATGAAGGCTTTTTGCCACATAAATACATCGTACTTACTTTTCTGCTTACTAATGGTGATGTAACCCAGGTTTTGCTTCGTAAAATTTTCCCGCTGGTCCTTAAAAAAGACACTGTGGACCTTTTCAGTATTTCAACTGCAACTGATCTTGTAAACTCAAGTTGACTCTAGTTCAGGCTGCATTCAGCTGCACCATGCAGTCTTATATAGCCACCGTATTTTTTATCAAAGATCTAACATAACGGCTAGAACCACATTTTAATTACGGTCTCTATTGACCAGCAATTCTGGCAAGTAAATCTGCATCTCTCATTCCCTGCTTTTATTAATAAAAGCGAAGTTGATTATATCATTTTTTTTTCATTTCTTGTGTATAAAGCTTCACCCTGTTACGTGTGAATGATCGGAACCATTATAAACAACCTCACTGTCTTTCCACTGAAAATTTCGTACAAACGCCCACAGCCATGAGGGCATTCGGGGGCAGTGCCCACTCAAATTTTGTTGTGCTCAGTAAATGTTCTTGTACCGTATTTAGTTAAACATCTAACTCCAACTCGACAAAATATACAAATGTTGCAAATGCTTGGTTTTGATTTAAGTGTTACGCCAACTTGAAACACTACTGCACACACCCATACATTGCAAAAAAACTAACCTCATTCTTACAAAATAGATCGTACTATGGAACTTTCATACTGGAATTTGTCATGTTACAGTTTGTTTTAAGCTTATAACAAATACAAAAATCTTTCTCCCCTAGAAATGTATTTTGTCTTACCGAACCTCTGAAACCTGGCACATACATAGCCTACCCATCAGAGCAACTATAAAAATTGCGGTAGTGTCACGGTTAAACAGTTGTCTAACAGGAAAAACATAAAAGAAATATTAAGAAATGTCAACCAGGGTTGTCACGCAGCTGTGAACTCACATTAGACCATTGTTCCATTGATGGAACATGTTGTTGCTAAGCAACCGCAAAAAATTAACCGATTTTTTGTTATACTTTTTATGTTAGGACATATATAAAGCGGATACTAAGAAACCAGAAGGATATGGTTTGTATTTTTGGTAGTGGTCATTAATGGGTTAAAGCACATTGGGCGCCATTTCTGCTAGTGCTTCCAGGGAGTTTGCTCAGATTTTCAGGGATTTTGCAAAGGTTTTCACAGATTTTGCCCAGATTTCCACGGAATTTGCCCGGATTTTCACCAAATCAAAACGTTTGGGGGTGTTCTTGCATCCCCGTCTCCTGTACCACTATAACCCAGGCAGATAGGATAACAATTACCTTAGCAACAAGAATTACCAGCTATCGGTCACAAAACTTCACTTGCAATTGTCAAACTTCAATTAAAAGGCAGCGATAATGCAGTAAAAGCTACCGCCGAAGTTTCAAAGTTCGTAACCGTTTTTGTTTTGAGCGTGGTTTTCTTGATTGGAATTGATGAATCGCTGATGCCAGTCATGGCCGCGTGGCTTTTAAACGCATATCTCTTTCCTGATAGGGAAGCACAATATATTGTTTACACGTTTCCAGAAAGCTCTCACGTATCAAGGCAGTCCCTGCGTTCGCGCAATTGTAACGTGAAAAAAAGGTTTTCTTTTGGTGTTGTTCAACTTTAACGGAACGAGTCACGGTGACCAATTTGTAAATTATTTTCAGCAGAAATTTCAAGACAGGTGTGGAAAAAGTTGAGCTGGTTGAAAAGAATTTGGTGGTCGGTCGTAATTCTGATAAAACCAATCCGTAGCTGATTCGCACACCGCTCGTTGGCATGAATGTTGCAAATGTCTTATCTTATGACCAAGGATGTAGTGCTAACAAAACAGGTGTTGGAACGCATCCAAAATAATAGCCATTTCAAAACAGCTTCAAAGTCATTTCAAAGCAAAACGTGAAAAAGGTGTGGGAACGCCGTTCCCACGCGTTCCCGCCCCACTACACCCCTGCTTATGACAAATGTAAAGACGTGTATAAACATGAGACGGAACACTGGATCTTCTCGCAAAAAGACATAGTTCTGCCTTTACAACAAAATGAACGAGAAAATTAGAGAGATAAATTTCACAATTATAAATAAATGCGTTTGGCGCCGCTGTGCTTACAGCTAACGAAAGAATTATAACTCCTCCACTCTCAAGGATATTGTGAAAAAATGTTTCTTCTTACACACAAGAATTTGTAAGAAAGAATGTGTAAGTTTACATAAAAAACTTTGTGAGAAAGAATGTGTGATCTAGCATAAAATACTTTGTGAGAAAGAATGTGTGATCTCATTCCGTATGACAGATGGCTTCTATTCTCGCTGGTTTCATTGGTATTTTAAGACTCTGAGTTCTATGAGCAATTGTTTTTGTGTTTTAGTAAAAATCAGTACTATACTTTCTATAAGCAGTTATGTAGCTAGATTTTCAGAATTTGCTCACCTACACTACAATTTTCCTTTCCCAGAGTGTAGTTATAACAATGCTGTGTCGTATAAAGAAATGATGCCTTGAAAACGCTTCTGATACAACTAGCAGCAGAGCAGACACAGTTTACCGTTTTGTGAGCATTCATAAATCTGAAAATGTTGCGACAGTGAAAGAAAATTTGAAGGGTGAAAGACAACCCGCCCGTGTTCAAATATTTTGGGTGATGCTGTACTTTTCAAGGCTTCAGGATAAATTTTCTTGCGCTGTTGAAAAGAAATTACAAGTATAAAGAAAATTCAGTAAAGTAAGACTATTGATTTTGTTGTTGACATTCTGCACCGAGGTTCCTTTTTTACTACTTTCAGCCACTCTCACTTACGCAGCATATAAAAGAAAGAAAGTTTCATTACACCCGCTCTGTACTTCCTTCGGAGGGTCGCGAGTGGTCTGCGTGCGCCCATGTCCGCTGTGGGCCACGCGTCTAATTTCTCAGTGAATGTTGCACTGTCTGGCAACTCAATGGCTTTTTTCTGTGCCCAGTGCATTGAGCGTAACTTGAATGCAAGTAAATAGTGCTTGCGCTGATGAATCCTTTACTCCAGTTGAAAGGCACCAATACTTCCGTTGAGGTTTCGTACTTCGTTTCAGAAAATAATTGTTGACGCCTCCACTGTTACAATTCTGCCTGAACTTTTCATTTTCTTTAAAAAATATTTTTCAGAGTAATTGCTGCTGCTGTTGCAATTCCTTTTAGCTTGCATTAACTAATATCCATTTTTGTTTTCATTCACTGAATTGTAATTTGTTTAATCTACCAGGCAAGCATTCCTGCACATGGGCGTAAAACAGATCAAGTTGATCGCTTCTCATCTTCATATGAAAAATATTCATGTCCAATCAAAAGCTTTTATCTTTTTCTGCTGAGGACGTGACTGTGATCCTAACGCAACATTTTAATCAAATCTTGAAGGTTTGCTGAAACCTTATTCAAAGATTTCAGGAATGAGGATGCGTGGTGTTGCCTGAAATCGATTTCCTAATAAAAGTTTGCCGATTGATTCAACTTCGTCGCTTTATGTGATGCTAGTTGCTTGAATACAGATATGTGCAAATTTGAACCATTACACAGTGAAGAAAGCAGAACCCAGTTGACTGATTCCTCGAAACCTAGAGTTTTTAATGGCTGATGCAGATTAGCAGGTTAGGCTCTTTTCCATGAAAATGGGCGGTAATGGTAAAGGTTTTGAAAAAGTGTATTTTGTGGAAGCACACTGATTGTGGTTCTTCTGGCAGAAACAAGCTTCTGCTCCACCCTTCAGGTGATGACGTCATCAGACACATAAATCGATACTTTTTTCAACTCCCCTTGTGGCCCGCAGGCAATTCAAACCACGCATGGCTTTTCAGAAGTTGGCTGACATTGTTTCGTAACAATACATTCAAACAGCGACTGTGGTAAAATCTAGGACACAAAACAATCATTTTCTCAGCAAGTAACAATTATCAAACGTCGTAATAAGATATATCTTGGTGGCATTGCAACGTCAGAGTTTTGAATTGCCTAAAGATGCATGTGTGTTACGTAGGAAATTTCGTTGGCAAATGTAGACAAAGCATTAAACGTTCCGCATGGTAATGGTCGTCCAAGTGTAAGCAATGTTCTTCTGAATGAAAAGACTGCAGCAGAAAAGTGGCCATAGGCCGATCATCAGGAAAAGCAAGAATTCAAAATAGCCGATGAAGAAGTACGTAGGCTTTATTCTTTTGCTATCTTGCTTGTCGTTGGGATTAACTGCTCTGCATCTGGCGCATATCATAAACACAACAAAAGCGCATGCGAGCTTACGAACTTTGAAAGATGTCGAAACACTTCGTAATGTAAGTCATCCAATTGTGAAAAGAAAACTTCATCAAGAGCGTTCTTGCAACGCACAAGATTTGTCACTGAACGGACCTCTGCAAATTGACTTCAGAAAAATGGAAGAAGCTTTTGATGCAATGAATTCTACTCAAAGTGATTCATTTGACCGGTTTGGAAAAAGTATGTTCGAACCAACAAAATGTAAAGCAACTTTATCTGTTGCGATTATTGTTCCTTTTCGAGACCGTGACCAACATCTTCGTCGACTTCTCGGGCATTTGCATCCAATGCTCATGCGCCAAAATCTAAGGTATGTGTTTATAAATGACTATTATCTTGAAATAGTCGAACTTCATTTCATTAAAATGCGGTAGATTCATCTTATTTTTCTTGAAAAGAAGTGTTAACGCTTCAAGCAACAAAAATTCAAATGTCACATTTCCTGCAAAGTTTTTGTAATTCTGTAGACATTTTTTCGTTGCATGCTGCATGTGCTGTGTTTTTACTGCATGTTGTTTTAATTTTTGAAACAAATGTATGACTGAAGTACTTGAACGCTTTCCAACGGAATTTCCTTGTCTTATGTCATTCAACCTCAAACTGCTCTTTAAACGATATCTAAATTGCATAGTTTGAAACAAAACGACACGTCTAACAAAAGCTCGTTGCACAAAACCCTTTCAAACTAAGTGCCTCATCTCATGAGTGGAGACTTCAGCCGATAAATTAAACCCGGAGAGTTGCAGTTTGACCATAGTTTAGACTGCACTATGTTTTCGCCCCCTCAAAGCAGTGTTATAACTTGTTTTGTTTTTAAGTGAATAGGTTTCTCATGACTTTCTTTGCTTCACGGTTCAGAGTGACCGAACTTTAGAGCGTGAGGGCGGGACAAGCACTTCAGCAGAGCGTTGAAGTGATAGATAGGAGTTTTTCTTTATTTACCATGGCCAGATTGTTTGTAGTGTAAATAGTGAAATTGCACATCATCATAAAATACTTTCTGAAATCATAATTATATGATGTACCAGACGAATCGGCATCAAGCCGAAAGTTCTTAAAATTATTTCATTTGTATTTGAGTGTTTCTTCGATTTCTTAATAGAATAGTAATATTCTCATGAATTGTTGGCTTAACTATTAATTTGCCAAAAATATTTAAGAAAAGAATCATCGCCAATATGGAACTTTGAGCCTTAAAATCTTTGTCGAACAGTAATTGAATAAATTTCGACGACGCATGTGTTTTGACGCAGGTACCAAATTTTTGTTGTTGAGCAACTTGGAAATGATACCTTCAACAAAGGACGACTTATGAATACTGGATATAAACATGCCAGCAAAATTAGCGGTGTTGAATTCGACTGTTACGTTTTCCATGACGTCGATATGCTGCCAGAGAACGACAGAAATATGTACAGGTAAATTGCTATGGCCATGAATCTTGAGTAATGACTGATAGAGTGCTTTCTCAAATACAAGCGGAAGAGATGAGATTTCACGGAAAGGTTACGTTGTGACACCTCGCGACAAACTCGTAAAGCAGGCCTGCACAACTCAGAAAGCTCGAAGGGCCAAATTGATCAACATAAACTCGCCGAGGGCCGCAAAAGTCTATTTCGTCATAGTGTGGAAGAAATTCTGAAAGGACAAGTAATTATCCGAAGTCGGGCTTTTGCAACATTTTCTGCAACTGAGTTCTCGCGGGCCGCAAGAAAAGATCTCACG
>Ga0210059_1011583_pt1 | contig 13468 bp, 7 predicted proteins | sample Ectturendosymbi2_FD_188042 | JGI IMG/M metagenome (GOLD analysis project Ga0210059, IMG submission 188042) | Ecteinascidia turbinata endosymbiont from Florida, USA - Sample 2 (SPAdes) (version 2) | ecosystem: Host-associated > Tunicates > Ascidians > Unclassified | place: Key West, Florida...
TAGTTGTTTATTATTTTGCATGCATGAGAAGTTTGTCTATGTGTACTGCTGTTTTAATTTACGGCCTAACTGATTCCCAGTGATTTGAAAAGCGGCCTTCGACTTACAAAAGTTTCCCCACCCCTGGCCTAGGGTCTCAAGATCCAAGGGGGCCTCCAACAAACTGTGGTAGGCTACGCATAGAGTACACTGTCGGTATATGATCATTTCAGTAAATATTCATGAAAACTTTTTGTCAGGATTATTCATGTAATTTGGTTGTGTTCATCCATTCAGATTTCATGGTGATAACGCCAGAGTCTTCCAACAAATTTCCATGAATCTCAATATGACGGTTGGTCAAGCCGCATGCCGACTATTGTGTCTATATACGCAAAGCACACTGACTGCGTCTTGCGTTTGCTGAATTGTACGGATTGTTACGAGTGAATCAAGCTAAGAACTTGTGGCTGTTCGTGCTTGAAATGCACGTGATAAGTGGCGTAACTGAAGGGGACAGGGGCAAGGGTGCGAACCTCCCCCCTGCTAAGCTAAATGTAAACACCGGGCCCTCACGTAGCTTGTATTTTGGTATTTACTATTCATTTCGTTATCAGTAAGTTGATGTTTTTTCGTTTTTCGGTGTGTTTTCCGGTGATTTCGGGTTTTAGTATAGCCATCCACATCCGGATTCACTATTATTTCTCAACTTTTTCAGAGTGTTGGACTGGTCGGTGGGCTCCCTTCAGCTAAGTTTCCCTCTGGCTCTTGCAGATGAGAGTTATATGCTTAGGGCTAACAGCAGTCTCCTGAACTAAACATAGTTGCTTCTTCTGAACAAATACAGTAGTTTTTTCAGCGTTTCTATTAGGTTAAGCTCAAGTGGTATTTTTAGATGTGATTCTTTGCGTTTTAATTTTCTTTTAGAAAGTCATTCAGAAATCAGATTGCTACTGAGTACTTGCGCAAGTTTGTACTGCTCCCATGCCAGGATAATCAGAGACATTGGTGATCTTGAATAGCAAGCAAAAGTCACTTTGCCAATTGGCAACCACATAATTCTTCCCCAAAGAGACAAAAAATAGGGAAACAGAAAGAAAATTACAAAAGCGCGTTTCGGTCTTATGCCTCAGATTAGTGGTTCTCAGCCCCTCAAATTGAAATATAAAACACTACAAATCAGTGGATATTTTATCAAATTTTCAGAATGTCAAATCCCCCTGCGCAAATGTAATACCCCCCTATTAAAGACTTTCTGGAGACGGTTCTGCTTTGAACCTCACATCATTTCGCGCGACGGTTTCGTTACGTTTGATTCTTTGCAGTCTGAAAAAGTAAGAAACACGCGAATCGTGAACCTAGCAGTTCAACCAGTTGGGTGCGTTTTACATGAGGTGTTTTGTTCGTATGTGTGAGATTTTTACAGCCGTGGTAAGCGAGCCGCAATGTGGTCCCCACGTTGTGCTTTAACGTCTTTATGCCGCCATACATATGTGCAGTGTGGTTGGTTTTTACGAGTACAGATAAGAAAAGACAGATGTGAAACTAACAAAAATGTAGGCCATGTGTTTTGTCAAATATTTTAACCGTGGCGTTTTCGGTTGGTTCGCCTCTGGAAATTGATAATCCTGTTCCCGCTGGTCAAGCACAATTTCCACAATTCCGTGTCGTTGAACTTTTTGCGTCGAAGGTAGAAACAAGCGCAGCGATCGTGGGGCACTCTAGTAGTGATTTACAATTTTTTATTGGCCGTAATTTAGAGCGTCAATATCGTCATTTTCGGCTTTCGCAAATTGATTAACGCTTTTCCATTTTTTCCTTGTAAAAATGGGAGAGGGGCCCTCACAAGTGGATTAGCCTAGGGCCTCACATTAGCTAAATCCGGTTCTGATTGATCTACTTTCAATAGAAAGGTACTAACTGAAAAACAGATTTAGATGATTTCGTTGATGAATTTAACAGTCGACGTGATAATCGAAGGATTAAGTTACCTTGAGGTGATGATGATATAAAATTCTAACGTAGACCGTGCAGAGAGCTGTTTGGGAATTATATTGCTCATTATCTATTTGTCTGAATCTTTTTAGGTTCAGAGTTAGTGCGTGTTTCGCTTATGATAAGACAGTTATAAATCAACGCAGGGTTGAAAAGTCAACTTTTGAGGATAAGTCAGAGGAAAATTCAGTGTGAATATTAAAATGAACGACTCTGTTGGGAAAATTCTGCAAATTACGTTTTGCGCCTACTGTTACATCTTGCTATCAGATACACGTCCTAAACGCCGATGCACACCTATCTATATGCGAGGTTGCTATGTTACTTTAGGTGTAAATGATGCCGAAACCTCGCTGCTGTTAAGTGCATACTACATTGAATAGTCCTCACCCTATCCACGCTGCAGATGGGCATTACACTCGTAATAGTAAGAAGTTGCATAACATTGTTATGGTTACACCACAATCACAAAATCTCCGTAAGCTACTACCACCTAAACGGATTAGTCAGTAGTCACCAATCCGTTGGCACATGGTTTATTTTTTATGTGCTTTGTAGTAAGAATATTTTGATGAAGCCAGTTGGCTATCAACAGCCTACTTGTCTTTGTGTCAAGATGGCATTCGTGGTTAGAACAATTTCGCTTTCATGTGAATTGTATTCACTTTCGTAGAGCTGCTTCGTTCATGTGGGTTTGGCACAATTGTGTACGCGAAATGGTGTTTCGTTTTACATGTGTAGTGCTGTGGAAGTTGCATGGTTAGCACAGAATATTCGACAAAGTAAGACACATGTGCGATTGCATCTACAGTGGCGTTTAGGAGTCTCTGGTGAAAAATAACGCCAGCTCATATTTAACGATATTCACAAGCCTATGTTGGGTTTACTATGGTTAATCATAGCAACTTAATCTTGAACACAACGAAATATCACCATGGAAGATAGACATTTATGTTGGCGCCCTTACTATTTCCTTGACCCCACAGTGGCCCCCCACTTTTTAATTCTAGAATCGCCACAGTTTGATAGGGTTAATCATAGCAAATCAACCTTCATTACAACGGAAAATCACCATGCAGGAGAGACAATTATGTTGGCCCCCCTACTTTTTCCTTGGCGCCGTAGTGCCCCCCCCAGTTTTTTTCATTCTAGAATCGCCACGACTCGTGGTGGCACGAACGTCGAATATTCCTTACACTTTTTAGCCACGTTAGGCCACCGAACTATCAAAATAGCTTATGAACAGACGGCACTTTAGTGGCAGGTGTTGCAACATATTCAATTACAGTTGTTCGAAAATTCACGGAAACCAAACGATAAAAATATCAGCCCACTGCAGTACAGGGCAAATGTGTTTTATGTAAGAAGTAAGTTATTATGAAATTTTATGGTTAAATAGCGGTTTCAGGTTTATCATCAGCTTCATCAACAGATGCCTAACATTGGGACACGCCCTCCACTTCTCAAATCAATGAAAAGTATTAAAAAATATAGATAAAAAACGTTACTGAAATAAAGGGTTTGAAACTTCACATACTTTGTAATCTTGTATTCCAGTAACACTGGTCGTTTAATCTTAAACGAGACAAATTTTAACAACTAGAATTAGCACAAGGTAACTAGGTCACATTCTGGTTTTTATTACGTTAGGAGTGATCAACATCAGCGTTCGGTTGCGTAAATGACTACGTCACCTACTGTAGAAACATCATCAAAGTGATCAACACCACGTATGATAAAAAAGTTTTGTATAACCGAAGTTACTTTGAAGAGTATTTTAGATGATTTTGAAAATTACATTTCGGAAAAAACTCTCTGGAGATTGTAACGCAAATTGTTTTGTATGAAAATCTTTCGTTGTATTTGTTAAAAAAACAGTCTTTATAAAGATTGCAGCTGTGTAAAGTATTTCCCTGCGAAACAAAAAGACTCTTCCGGCAACCGTGTCAAAAAATCTAGAATGTTCAGATCACAGGTCAGAACGAATGTGAGATATTGGGAAAGTACATTAAAATATGCCTAGATTCTGATTTAGTTGACATTTTTTTGCAAGCAGAACAAGATTCATCCTGTCACCAGCACGAGTGACGCGGATCACATGATACGGAGAGCTTTATCAACGTACAGGCTGTGCTTCGAAGAAATATCGGATGGTATGGAACAGGTGAACGCTTTTTACATGTGGCTTATATTCTGAGAAAAATATGTTTCATCAGTTCAAACTTGAAGCACTATTAAAGGGGAAGTACATAAATAAACAGTAGTAAATTGAAGAGATTGAAAAACTTTTTCATTTCCTCTATTATTCAAAGCCGCTAATTTTTGAGATGGCAAGATCCTGCTTTCTAAGTCATAAATTTTAAGCAAAACCATTACTCATTGCAATCACAAAAAAGATTATTTTACAATATGCATGAAATATTGGTTTAAATATACTGTATATGGACTTATCAAAAAAGCCGCTAAGTTTTAGTGGCAACCGTTACTTTTCCAGTTTTTGCCATAGCGCGTAAATCTTTAATATTGCATTGGTGATGTTTTATCCGATAACAGCCATCACATTGATTAAAATGTGGTACTGGCCCGTGTTTTTGAACGTCGATTAAAATTGCTTGGAGTTTGTATGCTACGGCTGAATGCAACCAGAAGCAGGATCAACTTGAGTTTACAAGGTCGGCTGCAGTTGGACTGCTAAAAACATCCACAGTGTCTTTCTTCAGGCCCAGTGGGAAAACAATGACCAGCACAAAATCTGAATTATATCATCCTATGTAAGCAAAAAAGCAAGAACGATGTGATGTTCATCTGCGTGAAAAGTGTATTTTAGCTTATCGCAAACAGAAACGTCTATTTTACGTTTGTTCACGGCAGCGCATTTGTTCTCATTGACTATACTAACTTTTATGTACTTGTTAACTATGATTTTAGTAAAGCATCTACACTGCGAAGGATTCGCGTCAGGATTTTGATTCTTTTACCGGTTGGGACCATTGTTCCAAAAATGGAACAAAACTTTTCACCTCATATAATTTCTTTGCAGGTCGCATCAAAGACTTGTGAAATACATCATTACATTCATTAGAGTTTCTACTTTCGCCAAATTTAACATTTACCTTGAAGATCGTGTTTGCTGAGTCAGCGAGGTCACTCAAATGTGAAAATATTTGACATTTGTAAGCAGCCGCGGCAGAAAAAAAAAACTTTTTTGAAAAGATTTTGGAGACATACTTGTATTAAAGTGAACTGTCATACAGATGATACAGTGAACCGGAAACGAGCGTTGAATATGTACAGGTCATGTTCCAAAAATGGAACAGTGGTCGTTGGGTTAACACAATAACAAAAACTAAAAAACTTTTAACTTTCAAAGAAAACCTACCAAAACATTGCAGAAAGCGAAGATTTAAACCTGAGTGTGTACAAACAGGAATTTTTTATCCACTGCTCTATTGTCAATTGCCCAAGTAGCTCGTGTTTCTCATTTTTAAGCCAAAAAGGGATCGAATTACTCGTCGCTAAACATGGGCAGTGATTGTCAGTAAGTTATAATGATAATCACCTGACAATAATTGATCTGACAAATTTTAAAAGTTTTTTATCGAGACTGCACACATGTTAAATGACGTAATTGGCATCAAACTTTTCAAACCATCCATTGTCAACATGTGCTTACTTTTTTGAACAAAACTCAGGATACGCATTATTTTTCAATCTTTCTTCGCGAAAAACATCTGAATTAATAAAAACTTTGTCCTTGCTCACAGGTTTCAAACATTCTTCTTTGCAGATCGACCAAAAATTAAGTGAAGTGATTGGACCAGACTGGAAAGACGAATACACAAAACGCAACAACGAAGAACCTCGCATGGACAAGTCAAACTTGCGAGGTCGAAAGAAATGAATGCTGCGTATTGTTGGCAGCATACCTGCTCTCGCGTCAATAGTAGAAAGACAAGTTCCATCAAGAATTTATTGTGACAATCTTTGTACATAAAATGTACAACGCTTATTCATTCAATCTTTAAGCAAGTACAAAATCGCGTTTGATGCTCCATATGTTAAATCAGGTGATAACGTTTTGCTTTGGTTAGGTTCTACTTTTCTACGACTAGGTTTTCAAACTCAATTTATCGACTGTTGCTCTGGCCGTGCAAAGATGAGAACTAGTATAAAACTCTTATTCCGTTTAACTTTGCCTTCAAGGTTTGTACATGGAACTGAACATTGAGATTTTTGGGCTGAAGATCACCACTTAATAGTACTGAGCAAGACGTTTGCTGTGGGATAATGATTGCACTTGCTTGACCTCCGGTGTAGTGAATGCTGAGTTTCATGCTGAGAAAATTGCAAGATTATTGAAACGCCAACTCTCATTCTAAAAATATGTACGAAAGAAGTCTCAGATCAAATGCTGAATACATTTTTTCGTTTTCCTTTTCTACAGCTATTCCTGCTCAGTACAATGCTAAAGCACTGTACTAAAATGTGTAGTCGCGTTGGTTTATTGTTTAGGTAGTTTTTACAGCGGTGTTAACAGTGGCAAAGTGACCATCAAGCAGACTAATCATGTACTTAGGGCACCAGGGCCAAGGGGGCACCAAAAAATTTTGAAAAGCGTGAAAAATGGATTAAAACACATTAGGTTCTGTAGTAAAATTGGCATAACTAATTTGATGATACAACATTCTGTTTCTTGATCATGTTTTACCACGTAGCTGTCTTCCGACGTGTACAACAAGGACCATCAGTAACGCAGTGCAGTCTCACCTCCTTCGGGCAATGTGAACAATAACATTGTCACATATTCTGTGAACAATAACATTGTCACATATTCCTGCAAAATTGTAACCAGGGGCGTAGCGAGGTTAGATGGCGCCCAGGGCAAGAAGCAAGTTTGGCGCCCCCATGTTCGAATGTTCGAACCTGAGCTCTTTCGGAAGCAAATTTATTGTATTGAAGAAAGTACTTGTGACATTGTTGGGACTTTTTGGCGCCCCCATAGTGATTTGGCGCTTGGGAATTGTGCTCCCTTGCTCCCGCCGTTGCGTCTCTGATTGTGACCACATGCCTGTGGAGAAGAAAAATTGTATAGCAGGCATTATTGGAAGGGTTATCAGTCGAGAGAGAAATTCGCCAGATTTGAGCTAACCCGGCGCTTTACTTTCCTTAAAATGCTACAAAAGCTATTTTAGAACTATACATGTAACTAGTCTTCACCAAGGCGACTGAGTCAGGCCCTTAGCCAGGTTTTAAGGTTTGGAGGAGAAAAATATGTTTTTAGGAGGTCAAGATTTTTTTATTGGGTATTTAAAACAAATTTTTTCTGGGCACAAAAAAATTTAGGCACAAACAATTTTTGGGGGCTCGAATGACCCACGTGGCTACGGGGCTGCCTCGAGTAACCCCCGTGGCTACGGGCCTGGACTGAGTTAAAGCCATTCGCAATTATTTTTAAATACAAAATCGATTTCTCGTAACACCACGCATCATCAGTCCTGAAATCTGTAAGCAGTGCTTCCAGGTGACAAGTTGAAAGGCTAAGCAAGAGTAGAAAAAGCAAACAAACTTTTGACTGAAATGATTAAACCAAATTATTTTTTTTTTAATATTTGCGAGTGGATTCAACTCAGTCGCCTTGGTGTTAGTTACTTACAGATATGTACATGTTTAAACCGTTACAAAACGAAGAAAGCAGAGCCCAGCTAGTTGATTCCTCGAAAGCTTGCGGCAAACCTAGAGCTTTGACATATTTTACAATTATTTAAGAATTTCAGCTCAAAATCTACTGCGTTTTCGTGAAGCTATTTCCTGTTTAATTTCGTTCATTTTCTAAAGCATACGTGAGAGTTTCAACAGACGCCTAAAGAGATTCCTTACTGACGAAAACAATTGCCATTTTTACGTTAAATTATCATGGTTGCGCAAGGCTTCCGATAAAATGCATTTGTAGCAGTTAAAGATGGTGAGCTTTTCGTCGCTGGAATATAATCTTTAAATAGGGTTAGCAACTCACAAGCCGACAGTGCTTTCTAAAGTGGTAAGATGTGTTGCTGTGTTGCAACGTTATTTTTGCGCAATAGCGCCTAGCCGAGCGTTGCTTTCGATGTGCTCTTTCTGTGAGAGCGTTTTTCTCTTTACAATGCAGTGCTGGTCTCCAAGTGAGCCCTTCGCTTTCAACGCGCTCTTTCTGTGAGAGCATTCTCTTTGTGCGCGTGGCGAGAATAGTAGGACCAGGAGTTGCCAGGCGCAAATCTTTGTTTCTTTTATTGCGGCCAGGAGTTGCCGTGCCGAGCCGTGCACGGCACAGAATTACCTGACGCAATTAAACGAACAAAGTATTACACCTGGCGACTCCTGGCTCGTCCTCAGGGTAAATTGGCTTTTACCCAGTGTTGCCATTTTAGCTGTTTTGCTGCTAGATCTATTCTAGCTGGTTTTTCTCATTGTTAGCTGGAAATTTTTCAATCTAGCAGCTAGCAGGTTTTCTAGCAGGATTTTGAAAACCGTTTAGCAGGTTTAGCAGGTAACAAATTCCTGATGAAAAAATTGTATGAACAGTTTTTGGTGATAATCTTTGAAGGTTTTCTCCTTGTTCATCAAAATGTGCTTTGTCTTCTTGATGACGGTTTGAAATTGGCAACACCACGGCCAAGTTCAAGCTGCTTCAATCATTTCAAGTTTTTATTGCGACGCAACCAACATGCTTCAACCATAAATTGCGTCATAATAACAAGTAGCCCACTACTGTAACTAGATGACTTGGTGACCTGTTGCCATTTCAGCTGATTTGCTGCTAAATCTAGCAAGTTTTTCTCACTGTTAGCTGTAAAAGTATCAATCTAGCACAGTGGTTCCCAAACCTGTTTCAGCCGTTACCCAAATCAAGGTAGCGATTATGGCTGAATTACCCTCAATATTTCGCAGTGATCGCTCATAATATAGAACAACATTGTTGTTTTTGTTTCACATTAGGCCTACCCCTAAAGAATTGCATATTATCCCCGAGGTGTAATTTAGTCCCAGTTTAGGAACCACTGATCTAGCACTTACCTCATTTTTAGCAAGATTTTGAAAAGCCTTCGGCAGGTTAAGCAGGTAACAAATTCCTGGCCAAATATTTGTTCCAACGATTTTTATACAGTAGATGAAAACTTTTACACCTTCTTCATCAAAAAATTCTTTAACTTCTTATTGGGCAACACAAGGACAACCAGCTACCTTTAATCATTTGGATGCATAAATATACAATTGCTATTACCATTGGAATTTCTATTACGACGCCGCAAAGCTGCTTCAAGCAGATAATTACATCATACTAACCAGTGGCGTAACTGGAGGTTTGAGCCAGGGGGAAAGCTTAGCTGAAAGGGGCAACCTGGTCACCTAGAGGGGCCACTAGCATGGGCGTCCGCAGAAATTTTTCCAAGGGGGCAAGGTCGACATTTTTCTTATCTTTTTCAGTTTGTTGGCGATGCAACGAAAATGGACGTACACAAATAAGAAAATGTCCAGTGTTACGGCAACAGTTGTATACAATGTTTTCCTTGTAAGAAAACTTCACAGTGAGCAAATGTTTTAGTGATCATGGATTTTTTGAGACCGAGTTAGCGGAGTTAGAAATGAATAACAAACTTTGTGAATTTTTAGAATAAGTGAAAAATATAATGAAAATACGAAAAATGTACACATTTAATTCAAATAGATTCTCCTTGTTTTGGTACTTTTCCAATGATTTGCAATGTTGCAAGTGCGCGAGACGAGATTTCACTACGCAGATGGTCTGGTCGTACTGCGTATTTGCGCACCTTTAGAGCATTGGTTGCAAAAAATGCGTTTTGTTGACAGCAATGCTTTCTTTCACTCATGTTTCTTTACAGATAGTATACACCAGGGGTGGGCAAACTTGTTCAACAGAAAAGTCATTTGCAGAAAAACAAAAAAACAGCGAGCCGCAAAACCAGTTTGTAGTGCCAACACAAATATGGTAAAGAATGCAAGTTTTACATTTATTGATGTACAGTAATTGTCAGTATTAAGTTTTTGTTTGATTTTATTTTCTAGTCCCTGAAAGTCTGCACAGTACGTTGTTAAAGCTGTGCAAATTAATTCTCTCAAGTGTTCATGTTTCAGGGTTGCACGATGGTTCGATTTTACGAACTTCATTACAGAGAAAAAAAATCACAGCAATATGTTGTGCTATAGGCCACACAGTAATGAGTTATACACTGGTATGTTAAATTCTGGGTATTTCCTTCCTTGAACCTGTAGCCTGAAATTAAGTGTAGAGCGGTATTGACTAAAGTTTTTTTTGAGCCAGATTTTCTTGCATTTCGGTCAGTTTTATCCCTACAGTAGACAAGTTTGCAGCAAAGGGTTAGACAACTGGACTGCCATCACCGATACATTAACATTGAATGGATTTTCAAGGAATGCAAAGCATGGTTTTGACTCTTGGAAATGGCCAAATCTGGCTTGGAATTTTCCAGTAGTCTCAAAATTTATTTTAGTATTCTTCCACTTTGTCGTCTGCAATTGCCTCTTCGAAAAAACATTCATTCTCATTCTGAGATTAAGAAAATGAAAGAATGCTTTCGACGATATGTGTCTTTAAAAAATTTTAATTTTCTTCTGGGAACTTAAGTAGACTAACTTGCGTTTTAGGTTCACTGTCGTTGTTATCAAATCGCGCAGACTCCCTGGTAACCAGTGTTCACTCTGAGATGCGCAACTGCGCAGAACCACCAGAGCATTTGCGCAGTGAAATTTCATTCTTGGGCACTTGCAAAATTTCAAGTTTGATATCGTATATACATCGCATAGCCCTGTCGAAACGTTTCACTGCTTGTGTGTCTACATGGTTGTGAAATTGCATGCGCACTGAAACAAACATATGCTCAATGTAAAATTTTCTTCAGGGACACTGCTGGTAACTGACTTCACGAACTTGTGTAAACACATTGATAAATGAAACAAACGTTAAATATGAGGCAACAACACCATCAGTTTGAGATATTGCTATTCATCTAGTCTAGAAGAGCCACACAAAATATGTCGGCGACCCACAATTCGCCCACCCACGTGGCTTACTGATATCAGCAGTCACTGTCTCACTACATTATCTGCCAAGATACCTGCGTTCAGTCAGTGGTTACATGCGGCAAAACGCATACTACCGTGACTTGACGTGCATCTATGAAGATTTGTTACCATGTTATTGTTACGCAACAAAGGCCAATAGTAGAACAATTCGTTCGCGAGTTTCCCAACCGGCCTCTTCAGGCAAAGAAGCAGATTTAGTGAACTGCATGTTACCAAAACAGTGAACCTGACTCTTGTGCAGTGTGAGTTTCATATCGGCAAATAAACTGTCATTGCAAGAATCAACCACAGTAATCAGAATTAAACTGCTCATTTCACGTTTTCCAGAAAAATTCCCTTCTTAGTCCCAATTTCCAGGGGGCACAACTGCCCGTTTTGCCCCCCTGCGGACGCCCATGGCCACTAGCCAACACTCAGAAAAACGTTAAGAAAAAATAGTGAATCTGGATGTCGTGGTTGTCTATACTGTATTAGCTAAAAAAGCAAAAACACAAAAACACAACAACCTAAACAATACTAATTATTAACTAAAGGAGGTCCAGTTTTACATTTAGCTTGCCAGGAAAGGTGGCTTGCCCCTCCCCTTCCCCCCCCCGTCAATTACACTGATACTAACAACAAGTAACTAAATGGCTTGTTGAAACCTGCATGATTTACTTCTGTGCTTAGTGAGCGCATTGGATTTAAAAGACTACATTGGCAGAATGTATTTTTATCCCATAACACATATCATTTTTCCAGGTCGTTCAGTTAGTACGCCAGGAAGTCGTTGGCTTAATGTCTGGTCAATTGATAGTGAGTGCAAGACCAAAAATTGATACACAGCCTTACAAGTTTATTTTAAAACACCTCAAAAATAGCAGTTTTTTAAGCAGAATTTAACTATTTTAGGCAGGTTTCAGCTGAAAATTTGTGACATGGTTTTTAGCAGGATCTAGCAGTTTTTCGTGACGCGATTTAATAGGTTTAGGTGACAACCATCTGGCAACACTGCTTTACACCTGACGAGACCCGCCATCCCTACGCTGAAGGTACAGCAATATACACAGAGTTGCTTTCTAAATCAAACCTTGCGCTGGAAGTGTAAACAGTTGCTTTCTAAATCAATCCCTACGCTGGTGGTACCTCCCAGAGGTGAGCATGGACAGGATCAGGTTTGGATATCCTGCAGGATACTTGCGATTTTTTTGGATCAGGATTGGATTTGGATATTTATTGTTGAAAAAAATTGTATCAGGACAGGATCAGGATATTTGTTTAATTTCTATAACAAGATTTTTCTGAGAGTGATTCAAGATGTCACAAATGATGGTGCTGTTGTTTTCTCTGCTATGATTTTTATATTCACAAAAAATCAAAATGATTTTGTCAGTATGTGCTGCACTCATCACAATCGATGATAATTCGTGTTACTTTACTTCATCGTAAATATTTTCTGGCAAGGTGGAAGCAGTAAGCTGCTCTTATATTACTGGTATGCTGCTTTGTTTTGTTGTGCTGAGTGGCATACTGCATAGTATGTGTTTGTTGTGTAGGCTAATAAAGTCTGTTTCATGGGTGGCCAACTTGTCTTCGACTGGGATCGACCGGAAAATTTCTTGATAACTCGCGATCGACCAATTGATATTATAGTCACAAATACAAAATGCCAAAGTTGAGTATCACATGTGTAAAGGCAGTGTAGCCTACCACCGCCTTAGTCAGTGATGCACAGACGAAGGCAAAGTGTCTGTTACACCTAAATTATGATTGCCACGCAATAATAGAAAAACGTATTACAAGTGAACTACGATAATTCACTTGTGGTGACTATCACAGTGACTTGTTACTCACAGGTACCATCTAGCGGTGACCATTTATTTACATGTGGCGCCATCTACCGACCGCCTCACTAGGCAGTATATCAGATCAAATGTATTCTTTCTTAGTTTGAAGTTGCATTTTCAAGTCGCAAAAGACAAAGAAGGGCTTGTTTCATGAGAACATTGGGCTGGTTCTTCAACCAGCATCTGGCAACACTGATCCCTACGCTCAAGGTACAACCCTTACGCTGGAGGTACAAACAGTGGCATTCTAAGTCACGCCTACGCTGCTGGTACAAACAGTTGCTTTGTTAATCAACTCCCTACGCTGGAGGTGCAAACAGTTGCTTTCTAAATCAATCCCTACACTGGTAGTACATCCCTACCCTGGAGGTGCAACCCTACGCCGGTGTTATCGACGCCGCTGACCCTTACTCCCACTGGGGCCAGACCTAGTGATTTTTCACTAGACCCGGTGATTTTTAGGCTCATCTATGTAGCAGACACTTTATGGTCTGTACATACTCTTCACGAAACTCCCATTTGCTGAGAATCAACAATGCAAAGTGACACTCTCTCACTTTGAGAAATCT
>Ga0210059_1011584_pt1 | contig 13466 bp, 7 predicted proteins | sample Ectturendosymbi2_FD_188042 | JGI IMG/M metagenome (GOLD analysis project Ga0210059, IMG submission 188042) | Ecteinascidia turbinata endosymbiont from Florida, USA - Sample 2 (SPAdes) (version 2) | ecosystem: Host-associated > Tunicates > Ascidians > Unclassified | place: Key West, Florida...
ATGTGCCTGCAGCGCCGGGGAGCTCATTTGGAGCACATTTTTTGAGCGCCAGTGAAACAAAGAGTTTTTGTAGTACAGACTTGAAACTTTGGAGATGTCTGCTACACAGGCTTGACCTAATGTAGCTGAAGTTTTGTGTCAATCTAAATAAAATTTTGGAAATTATTCGATTTTTGGTGATGACCGTTTTTTTGTGTCACCCTGTATGTGCCTGGTGGAGCAACAAAGTTGCTAAAGCAATTGCATTCCAACTACTGAAAGGGTCGAAATACTCGTTGTAAATCCTACAAATCTCATAAATAAACACATCATCTTAGAGAATCTGTCTGTCGATTTTAAGGGAACAACTTCAGACGAGGCGGTATTATTGCCTGTAGACACAATATCTGTTCTGGTTATTTTGAGCGGCTTGCCGGACGCGCGCTGACGGGTCTTCTATGAAATGGACAAATATTTTTGGCCCAGTCCATTTCTCCTAAAAATCCACAACGCAGAATAAAAACTGGAAAAGCCTGCTTTTTATTTAGCAATTTTGATACTAAAATGCTGTTTCGGTTCATGGTCATTGACCACTGGTCCATCGCAGGCACGGCTTATGCGCGCTCCGCTATGACTGTGTAAGACTGTATAAAGTGGCCGTCCTGAGCGTGACATTAACACAACAAAAAACGAACATTATCGTTTTCAAAATACCAGTTTTAAAATTTTCGTCACAAACAAATATGATGAAGGTTTGTATTCGCCATTGCATTGCCAAAATTGAATAGGAAGAGCGGAGACCAACCAAGTACATTTCTGCGCAGTAAGGGCGTCAGTGAGGAAGTCTTTCCTTGAAGCTGGATGTAACGAAGTTTAGAATTTCATTCGCTCATTTCTGTTTCACTTTTATCTACACCTTATCATTTTAAAATATTGTGAAGGAATGTAGCTGCTTTTCAATGGAGAGTTTTGACGAAAGGTACTGAAATTTACAAAAATACTTAACCCCAAGTACGATGGTGCAGAAAGATTACATTCGATCCTTCGCCAAAGTATACTTCCCTTGTGAAATTGAATAGTATGAACAATCCACATTTCTTTTTCATTGACTGGTGTTTTCGTGCTTACTGTTCTTTTCATTTCCATATTTATCCAATGCATCTTATTTAATTATTTAAACAATAAATTGGGATGTGACATTACAGGATCTATCGAACGATGCCCTTTCACGGCCAAGAATCGGACACTATGATGTTAGAAAAGTATATACTCTGCCTACTGAGCAAGCATCTTCAGCTCTTGTTCAAATCGAGACGTCTGACATGACTGTTTGTTTCGCTTGGTCGTTGGCGTGCTAGTTTGACTTCGTTCAATGCCGGAGAAGGGTTGGGTCTCGTCTGTGTATATCACGGCAAGGAAAACTAACACACTAAAGTAACTTAAAAATGTAAAGCAATACCCAAATATCTTCTTCTGTATATCACGGCAAGGAAAACAAACACACCAAAGTAACTTAAAAATGTAATGCAATACCCAAATATCTTCTTCTGTGACAAAACCAACGTGAACGATCCACCATGGTTCGATTTTGATTTGAATCGGAGTTTTAGGAAGGTGCTCTTTGGCGTTGATTCTTTTACGAAATGCTGCTAAGTTGAAACGCCGATTTACTCTTGATTTGTTCATGAGTTCAATATATTGATTTCGGCCAATTCCCAACAAACGCAGACCTACGTTAAGAACAAGTTTACAAAACAAGCTTTTGAAAGTTACGCGAGTGTGATGTCCACAAAGAACACATAACACAAAAGGCGCTGGAAGAAACTGTGCGTCCCAAACCCGCCATCAAGAATATGACGAAAATTTAGGCGAATCAAAATTGAAAACTTCCTTCGTGAAAAGCGAAATGCTAGTAATGATAATCATCATAGTTAGATATGTAAAAGATTCCTTCTGTTAATACGTATTTGCAAAAGTGGATGACTGATTACATACAAAACCACTCACGGAATGCCCCCCAAAAAGTTTTCCGATTACTGTACAGCATTATCAATTAATAATCCTACATTTGGAAAGTTTGTTTCATTTTGGAGCAGACATTATGGTTCACCTATATTTGCACGTTTCACAATCAGTTCAAATTTATGCTTAACTCACGAGCAATACTTTTCTTAATGAAACCTCATAGGTAAATCACGAACCTGCTCAGGCCCGAAATTAGAGGATCATTTAGGGTGAGGCGCCCCCGCAACTTTAAGATATACTTCAGTATCGATGATTTAGGGCTGGTTGGACGTCAAGAGCACCAGGCGTATAAACTTCAGCTCCATAGCAGATGAACCGACTATCGAAAATATTAGGCTATGTGGCCAAGTTTCTGTTGTCTCACAAAAGGGAGACGTATATCCATTATCCAGATTTAATTTATAACCACGATCACTGGTTTTAGACTGACCACAGCTCGGTGATTTTCTAGGGGTGAATGAAAAAGCTATATAAAAACAATATAATGATTCCAAAAAATACAAGCAAAAACGTGCCGGTACTTAAGTTGCGTTTCAAATGTCCATCAATTAACCCGGCAAGAAGCACAATTCAGGCTCAGGCCTGCCGCCAGTTGCCGTCACCAAAATTAACAAAAAAAAACCCGAATTCAAAAACTGCTTCATAAATCTTAACAAATCATCTTTTTTGTCTTGATCTATAGTTATGATTGTTACTGTAATTTTCACTTTTTTCGGAAAGCTACCAATTGGAGTACGGAAACAATTCCAAAAAATATTCAATTTCAACACAAACACATCATTGAAAAAGCGAAACAAAATATTGGAACAAATAGGAAAATAACAGTCGCTTCTGCGTCACTATTTTAATGAATTTGAAACATGCCAACCGTTTTCATGTTTATATAAACGTTTTTAAGTGAGAAAACTGCAGCGATTTTGAAATAACAGTTCGTTTTGGTATGTCACGCATAAGCATAAGGAATGTGTTGCACTGCCGCCAATTTGCATTACCGTTTTTCAGTGGATTTTAGCAAGCAAAATTATTTTAAAAGAATGAGAATTTTTCTTTTCTTTAAACAAAATATCCCCTTCAGGTCACCAGCAGTATTGTGACTGTTTTCGTCATATTTCCCGGGCAAATGTCTAGAATTGTCTAACACGAAACCATGGCTTTACACTTAGAACTCAGGAATATGGTCATGCACAGCCACGCTCTTTGCAAAATCACATTTTACTAAGGCAACCGAAATTAGTGACTGGCTGGATTCAGAGTCGCGGAGTCCACACAGGCCAACTCGTTTATTTTAATTTTGTTCGCGACACTTTTTTTGGTATTTATGGCTTAGATATTTTATCTAGTGGCCTTTGCAGTCCACCAGATAAATTCCCATACCTGAAACGCTGCACTCCTCTTCCTTGTTTCCCTGAACCTATCTATCATCACATTACTTAAAAGGCCATTCATGACAGTGGTACTTAAGGGTAACTGCTATTGAAAGCTCTAAGCTTGCTATAAACTTTCGAGGAATCAGCCGAATGCGCTCTGCTTTCATCTTTTTGCGATGATTCAAACTTGCACATGTCTGTATTCAAGAATGTGCTCGCCACGATGGTGGAAGCAAGGAATCAATCAGCAAATTTTTAATAGGAAATCGATTTCACGTAACACTACGCATCGTCAGTCCTGCAACCTTATTCAAATAGAATCTAGAAAGGTTGGTTAGGGGTAACTAGAAAGGTTTGCTCTTCATCATTCCGTAACTATTTTCGCTCTCCAAAGCCAAGATCAACAAATGTTACGCAATGAGCTCTTCGTAAGACGTCAACGGTGGATGAAAGTGATTTTGCAAGTTAATAAAATAACGTTTTGTACTTGTCAGCAAGAAGGTCGAGCTTGGCATGGAAAAACACATCCATTTACCACTTTTTCGGCCTGTGAAATTCACCAAGGCAGTTTTCTTTGACAAACAGGGTTTTAAATTTGCAAAATCAAAATATTGTTTAACAACATCAAAGCCAGTAAATCCGACGACGCCTCTGTCAGCCAAAATATCTGTTGCTCTCTGGCTACGGCCTGACTCTGCACCAACATGCCTGCACGCTTCAAATTCAGTGTGGATTACGAAGTAATAGGTCTCCATGGGGAAACAAGCCACTACCCAATTTAAGCATTATCACCTATCTATTTAAAACCAATGCATCAATGTATGGCGCTGAGCAAATGCCAACCAAAATACATAAATTGAATAAATGAGTAAAACTGAATGAAATGAAGCCAAGGCTGAATCAAACCTTGCCATTAAAACTGACTGAAACCGTAAGGCAACAACAGCTTGGGCAAAGCGTAAATGCAAATGGTACGATCAAGCAAACTCTGGGTGCATCAACGAACTACAGCAAGTAAATTGTAGCATCATCAGCTTCAGGTGGTAACGGATACGCACGCCGGTAGGGGTCGGGCAAAAACAATTACTATGAGAAAGCTAGCTCGACGAACAAGAGTGGGCAAGCTATAACAAGCCATGCAAAGCGTGAAGAGCATGCAAACCCAAATACATATGCCGTATATAATATCGTGCACATTACTTAAATTTTGGTAAAAACGTACACTGAACATTGAAGGAAGCTCCAACACCACGTCACCGCTTGTACTCACAAATGGGCGGGACGTTCTTCCACAAGCATACCGTATTTATTCGATTGTAAGCCGCGGCTTATAAAGTTTTTTTTCATCATTTCATCCGGCTTATAATCAAGGGCGGCTTACAATTTTTATTTATTTACCTTATCGAAAGCAATAGGTGACGCTCAGTCTTTCCTTGATTACGTTTTATTGACCAAACTCTCTTTTTGCATTCTGTTCTCTTTAGCATCACGTGCACATCCGTCACAGGAGAGGTTACGATGAACGGAAGGCAGTTGTAGTGGTGTAAGCATCATTACCAGGGTTGCAAATAAAACGCGAAACGTACTAGCACGCGAATGTATCTCAGAGTCAAAGACTAAGGTAACCAGATGTTCAAGTGCACCTTACAATCAAGGGCGGCTTACATTAATTTTTAACACCATATCTTGCGGCTTACAATTAACACCATATCGTGTGGCTTACAATCGAGTAAATACGGTAATTTCACAGCACTCTGACAACTTTGGTAGGTGGTCAATCAGTCCACGCCAAGTTTAGGAGCAAAATATTTAGTGCAGTTTTGGTTCATTGTTTTCTGCACAGTCAAAAGTGATCCAAGAACAGCGTTGTTCAGACAAACTGCTCAAAATTTCATTAACTGTTTGGCCAGCATGTCGCTCTCTAACAAAATATACATGTTGCAAAGCATATGCTATAGTTGGCGCAGGTAAGATTTTGTTCTAGTGCGATGGACTTGTCTTAGCTCTCTAGAGCTGTCACAAACAGAATCATATGTTGTATGCATGTCATGACTGCCACACAAAGCGAACTTTTGGCACAGACCCACAGAACCTTTCAACAGATGTGTGTTGTGGTACAGATTATATCGCGCAAAAGTAAACGCCAATTGCTTGCAAATCTTTGTAGGTCACCATTAGCCTGTGGTTTCGAATTATTTTCCCATATGTTGAGATGCAGTAAGCTGCGGTAGTCCAAACGGTCTTCGGGTCTTGTTCCCCTTTTCTGCCCCTTTCATTTGATGAAGAAAGAATTCTTTCTTTCCCTGGTCGCTGCTAACCGTATGTCTTGAATCATATTTTTCAGGGAAAATTGAAATTAGGGCTTTTTCTTCTGCTTTCATGATAACCGCACTGCATGAGCATAAAATGACTGTAATGTTGGCCAGTGATGCCAAATGGTTGTTACTTGTTGCTGTTGTAACACCATTGTCTGGGTGAAGAAGTCATTTCTACATCGAATAATTGCATTATCTAAACATATCTGATTGAGTTCTACAATCTTTTTTCATTTTAGTAACTTCAGACTGGCTTGTTTCCCCATGGACACCTTACAGTTACCAATGAACAGGTTACTAGTAGCATCACTAGAGCTACTTGGCTAGACCAGTGTTTCTCAACCTTTCATGGTTCGTGCCCCCCTTTTAGAGACACTCAACACTCATGGCTCCCTGCCCTTTTGCAGCAATGAGCATTTGAAAGAAACAAGGCCATGAGCAGAGGTCTGCCCATGGCTCCCAAAAAACAGTTGATAAACCTGGGCTAGACCAATGCCATGGATGATTCCTTACCAAGTCAAAATCTTACTACAGCAACGATTGCCAGTGTGAATGTTTTATTGAAAGCGAACTTTGCTTTCCTTACATTACAACTGCCAATTCACATGATGAATTGAAGACCGAGTTAGAGTTAAAACCCATGAAATTGAGACCCAAATTAAATTAGATGTCCAGTTACAAGAAAAGCAGGTACACACTCTGAAAGTATCAGCATCAATGTAACACGTGGAATTCAAACAACACAGTCAGTTCGCAAGGTGCAAGCTTACTGTCAGCAGCTGTGAAATTAGGCAATGAATCATAGCTTTTCTCGCTGTTCATAACATCCTCCATCATTGAACAATAGTAGGAAAATGGTGTCATTCGCAAACCAACCATCTTATCTGTTAACAAAAGTACATAAAAAACAGCAATGAAACTTCTGCCTTCAACAACTAAGTGTTCGCCAACTACAATGATAACAACTTCCTGGACAACTCAGTGTAATTATCGCACACAAACAAGGGCTGTTCTTGTAAATAAACACATTTAAACTAATTCATCATACAAGATAGAAAGTGTGTCACTGCTGCCTGGGCATTTGGATTTTATCAGCTTGATGAAGTTCGACTAAACTGATTTGTTATCTGTTTGAGGAATTTGTGCTGTCATAATGCAGCACTATAGCATGTTCCTACCAAATTTTCAAAATCTTTTTAACAAACAGAAGTAATTGTATTTAGATCTTGTGAAAAACACGCATGATTTGTGGTAAATGCTGTTTTTGGTGCTGCTGCTGGAATCAATTTAGCAAACATACAACATTACCACAGAATGTAGCCGAATTCAACATCAACTGAGATTATTAGCAACTTGTAATAAATTTTGTCCAAAAAATGCAGAAAACATTTTGTCCAAAAACACGAAAAAAGTCCAGTAAAAGAAACAGCAATAACAATGCAGTTAACAGCAACATACAAACCAACCAGACAATTAAAAATACAAACCTTGTAAGTGGTAAGGATACAGCAGTAAATTCTGTTTACTGTAGTGCAGCAACTGTTCATAGTATTTTCGTTCATCTTTCACGACATGTTTCACAACACAAGTTTTGTATCGCTGCTGATGTTTGATGCAGTAATCAACCAACTGAGCATTGTATTCATCCTGGGAAATCCCAATGCTCTAATATAAAACCCAAAAACATTTGTAAACAAACTTAGGTCCTACACTTAATAAAACAAATAAAATGTTGGGCATGCTAACTGGCACCACAGTGATGATGCATGGACGTCCAACTCTCCATTGAGTGAGTAATGAAATAATCATTTGTGCAGGCTAAAATCTGTAACCCACTACCATCAAAATAAACTGAAAGTGCAGCTACAATAAGACTAAAGCTTGACTGATAGACACTTTTGGGTTGATACTGATATTTTTCATTGCTGATAACCAATGCAAATATTTTTACATTACTCCAACAACAGTTAGAAAACATTACAATGCATGTTCAACCAACTTACAAGAAAATGGGATAGTTCACAACTGAAAACATACATGAAAATGTTTGCATTTCTGCAAAATAAAGGTTTAATAAACAAAACAAGATTTGACAATTTTAAGGTGTAGTTCAGGAAGTTTAATAAATAAATCAAAGATGGAATAACAACTTTGATTTCAAACAATTCATACAACACAGTGGGTTTCAATGTTTCCAATACATATTGGCAGAATTTCACCAATATGACACTTGGTTGGCATCATCATTATAACAGTCAAGTTATATCGGCATATCATCATATTGATGTATCAATCCACCTCTTATTAAAACTGTGATGAAACTGTTGATAGATGGTGGGAAAACTGATTTTGATACATAATGCAAAACTGCATTACAAAATAATGGGCATACTGCAACCGTTACATGTTTTATGATACTGCATTATTCCCAGATAGCCAAACCAAATGACTGGCAAAAATTGCATTACTGCAGATTGTTTGGACAGAATAAAAAAGGTTCAGTGCCTTTTTGGGAAATACTAGGAGCTAATGCTATAAAAATATTTTAAGTGAATCCCACATATAAATGGTTTGAAAATGTTAGAATATAGAACAAGATTTCAGTGCTTGACGCCCAACATTTTGTTGCTCTATACATAAATCAGCTTTGTTGAGAAGCAATTAAAATAAATATACCTATGTAATCTACAAGTAAGCATTACCGTTATGATATTACTTGGTAACTTGTTCCAAGTATAACCATCTTTGATAAATTTCAAAATATCTGCGTTCATTCTACAAATGAAGGTGTCTGCGAAACACATGCATGAAATTGAACTATGGTATCACCAAAAATGCAGCCAAACCAGCTTTCATGAATTTGAAATCTGTACTAGAACAAATACATTTGAATTCTTTACTGCTGTACTCAAAGCTGTACTTTTCTACTAAGAATGAAGCACAAGCTATTCATCACGTAGAACAGGCCTGCACAACTCAGAAGGCTCAAAGGGTCAAATTTACAACAAATTTGCTGCAGGTCACAAAGGTCTATTTCATTTCGATGTGAAAGTTGCATTGTAATATGGAAGAAATTCTGCAAACAACAATTACTTATTCGAGGTCGAGATTTTGCAACATTTTCTACAATTAAGAAAGCTTTTGCGAGCAACAAAAAAGCTTTGTCAGGCCGCATGGCCCATGGGCATATGTTGTGCAGGCCTGGCATAGAAACAAATGATGTTTAAACTTAAGTAGATCTAATTAATAGCTAGCATCATTCATTTTACAATTAACATGTGACAAGCTCGGCTGAAGATTGAATTTTCACATAGCAAAGGTACTTTGCAAAAATGGCACATTTTTTATCATTTGCAGACATTGCTGTTATCCACTAATAATATTTGTACATTTTATACATTCACAAATGTCTGCACTTGTTGTAGCAAGCAATTGTTCTTGAACTTCAAGGTGCAAATGTCATACCAAAGTAACATGCAGTAGCCAAGCTGATAATAACAGTGTTGATGCTTATCTGAGAAGGTATAAAATGTTACACAATAACAAAAGAATTTAAGTAAAATGCTCTTTCAAAAGTTAAGTATATGAAAACAGTGTTAAAAGTCATGGAACATTTAGCCTGTTTGAACAAAATTTTTTAAGTGCCACCCGGAAAGCTGCAAGAACAGATACAAAAATGTTGCATACGAGCATAAACACAAATTGTGTGTCTTAATTGCTGGAAGTGCCACATGAAAATGTCCTATCTTCGCATTTCAAAATTGCCACATGCTTCAGTGAAGTTCCAATATTACTTCAGGGAAAATCTTGTTGGCTTCTATTATACAAAAGCAAAATCCAGACCTGGCCTTTCATATTAAGGTCAATGCAAGCCAGTTGCAGTCATGTCACATCTTGTTTAAATCACTCTTGTCTAGGTTTCTAACTTAATTATTCAACTTTTTAGGACCTATTTAAATTTAGCCAGCTGATGGCGAATGGGTAATGGTAATGCTCATGGTTTATTTCATGCATTTTTGTGACTCAAATCACAAAGTAATGCGAATGCAGCAAGAGGAAAAACAACAACATCAAGGATCAAAAATTAATTTCATAGTGATAAGAACGTAAAAACATCAGAAACTTCAGTTTCCCCAAGTTAATAATCATGTTCTAACACACTGAACCACAAAGGGTTGATGAAAGACCATATGGGTACAGTTCTCAGCCAGCCCTGTTGCTAGCAAAAATCAATTTTTAATTGAAGACGCTTCATAAGCAGAAAAAGAAAAATAACAAAATGCATCAAATCAACGTCAGATAAAATAAGTGAACAAAACAACAACAAAAAGCAAAGGGAAAAAAGCATGCCTATGTACGAGGGGTTGGGGTAGGCAACTATAAAGGTGAAAGATATATGTAAAGGAAAAGTGGGGCACCAAAACAATATTATAGAAAAGTGGCAAGCATATAAAATGAAAATTAACAGGAATTTTGTCAAGATAGTGGGACGCTTTTATATTGTTTGCCAAACAAATAAGGCAAGAAAAATTTAAAACTTTTAGGAATATCAGACGAAATTTTGGGACCAACATACTTTGAAGAAAATTTTGGGATAAACATATTCTATTTGAAGTTTCAGGGATATACTAGACTCAAATGTATAATGTAGACTATTAACTAAAACTTCTTGTCTGAAATTCGGAAAGACCGCTGGGGTATCCAGGATGAGTGAATGTAGAGTTTATGGGGAAATCTGCACCAACTATCAAAGGCCTTAGTTAGAGTGTGATAGAGGGTGCACAAAATGGTACCACTACATATGCGTCGGAATGATGCCCGAACAATATCAAGCATTTTGTGAGGACTACTGCAGAGATAACACATTGAAATGGTTATGCCATAGTTCTCAGGATCAAGATAAGGAAACCAGTCCCATGACTATTGAGACCAATTCATTTGAGACCACGTTCATTTGAAACCACGTTCATTTGAGGCCTGTTCATTTGAGACCACATTCATTTGACACCACAGTCATTTGAGACCACATTCATTTCAGACCATATTCGTTTGAGACCACATTCATTTGACACCACAGTCATTTGAGACCACATTCATTTGAGACCACTTCATTTGAGACCGCATTAATTTGAGACCACTTCATTTGAGACCGCATTAATTTGAGACCACATTCATTTGAGACTACATTAATTTGAGATCACATTCATTTTACGCCATGTTAAAGTGAAGCTGTTTTGATTTACTGTGTATCACTTTTTGTGATCTGCCTTTCACTTTTTTTGCGGGAGACCTGAAGTTTTCAAGTTGACTATTCATTTGAAATTTGTAAGGTTGCACCCTTCCATGTCCAGGGGTGACTCATGCTGGTTTGTAAATGCACCTGCACTCAGGGCCAGATCAATGGGGGGCAGCGGGGATAATTTACCTGGGCCCCTCACTCTAAGGGGGCACCCCGTGATGATAATTATTTGTTTTAAATAAAAACACTCCTTTGAAAAATTGTGATCCGGAAGTGATACAAGAATACAAATATATATTCCGATGTTGCAGTGAGTAGGCCTACATCTATTGATTTCTCTACAATTCGGACTTGCTGCCAGTTTTAGTAATCACTACTGAATGTAAATATTTTTGTTTTTGTTCAATGCAAATATATTTGAATTTTACTTGTAACTTTTTCTAATAATCTATCTTTTGGCATGAGTATGATTATACTATGTAACAAATTTTTATGAAATTTTTGTTTGGCTGTATATTTTCATTGTTTCTGGATAATTTCAAGGCGCTGATTCAAAAAATGTAATTATTTTTGCTCTATCATCTACCGTTAACTGTCAGTATAGCTATTTACGTTTGTGGGTTCCGCTCTAAGCCAACCTGGTAAATTGAATTATGCCATTTGCAAATCCAAGAATTTGGAGAGAGTCATGAAAAATCCTAATGACTGTAACTTCTGTACAATAAAATATTAAGTACCGCAAGGTCAAAGGATGAAGAGCGCTAACATATCTAAGTATACCTTTATTCATTGCACTCGTTCCTCACAGTGAAACTTTACCAGTTCTAAACCCACCTCCAAACGTAAGTAATTTTGTGTTTATAAAATACCGGTTGCATAACTGCTGTAAGAATTTAATCCATTTCTACGATCTTGTGTTTTTGTCATTGCGGCTGGAACTTGATAATGAATGTGATGTCTAAGAGTCCAACAAAACTTTAAGCAGTGATGTGTAACATGCTTAAGCATTTAGTTCAAAACCTCATTTTCCATCTGTAAAGGAATTAGATGAACAAATACACAGCCTGGAGCTAATAAAATCTGCAGCAGAATTATTAACATGAAGATTAAATGAGTGGAATTTGCTGGGTGATGGTTGCAAAATACCAATGCACAGGAAGAGGCACTTAGACTTCTGTTTACTTTGAGGTAGTACAGGACCTTTGCTATTGCAATGATGTGAATGGTTTGTTTAATGCTGTTGGAATAGAACATGAACCGACTCAGTGGCAATTTTTTTTGACAGTTTCACCCAAAAGCTTTAAAGCAGTTTTACTTCATAATGGGAACAAATATCTGTAAATTCCTCTAGATTACTCAATACAAATAAAAGAAGGCTATGAAAATGTCAGGAAACTACCGCTTAAAACAATGCTGAATTCAATTGGTGTTTGTGATGATTAAGATGTTAGGATTTTTGTTGGGTCTGCATGGTGGCTACACCAATACTCGTGTTTTCTTTGCTTGTGGAACAGCAGAGCTGATGGAGAGCACTAAAGTCCACTGGCCTCCAAGGGAAGAACTCAGGCCAGGAAGGTAAAATGTCATCAAGGAGTTACTTGTAAGCAAGGAAAAAATTTTATTACTGCCCCTTCACATAAATTTAGGTTTATTGAAGCAATTTGTCAAAACTTTGGATTTCAAAGGAGAAACATTTCAAGAAAACAGAGTAATGTTCCCAAAATTGTCAGATGCCAAACCAAAGAGAGGAAAATATGTTGGTGCCCAATTAACTACCATGTTGAAGTCAAGAATCCTAGAGGAAAAATGACTGAAACAGAAAAGAAGGCTTGTCAAACATTTCTAGGTGTGGTTGAGTTATTTTTTGAAAAAGAATAAAGATCCAAGTTATAAGGAGATAGTGAAGACAGTGATCACAACACAAAGGAGGAATGTTGCATGTTATTCAAACTTCATTTTTTATACTTGCATCTTGACTTCTTTCAAGAAAATCTTGGGGACTTTAGCAAAGAAAAGTTTGGGATTTTCGCAAAGAAAAGATATTTCACCAAGCTATTCAGGAAACATAAAAGCGGTATCAGGGCTGGTGGGACAGCGCAATGATGGGCGATTGCAAGTGGTCTTTGATAAGGGGAGATACATGTGATCACAAAAGAAAAGCTGGTTCAACAGTTAATTTTTGAAGGTCTTATTTCATTGAAAGATTGTTTTGGTGTTTTTAAAACTAATGATCAACAAAATGCTGTTTTAATTGTGATTCTCGTGTTTAAATGAACCTTGCAAAAGATCACTACAAGTTGAAATCTATTATATGAGAAGTAGGCCCACAGTCGCATAAAGTTGAAAGATGGTGTCAATGACATGACACCAGTTACATTTGTGAAATAAATGGGTAGTTCACATAGATAAGCTATGACTTCTTATGAAACTAAACCTTAGCACTAAATAATTCTCTAAGATACTTAACCTTTTTATTTGTTATGTTTTGTTTTTCATGTACCTAATACTTACTGAAATCAATAATGATTATGTACTGCTAAT
>Ga0210059_1011586_pt1 | contig 13464 bp, 10 predicted proteins | sample Ectturendosymbi2_FD_188042 | JGI IMG/M metagenome (GOLD analysis project Ga0210059, IMG submission 188042) | Ecteinascidia turbinata endosymbiont from Florida, USA - Sample 2 (SPAdes) (version 2) | ecosystem: Host-associated > Tunicates > Ascidians > Unclassified | place: Key West, Florida...
ATCAGCCTGTCAAGCAGTGTTAAATTTACATAAAGCATGCGTTTGTTTCGCATGCCTGGTTCTCAACAACAGCTTCTTAACCGGGGTGGGCACTCCTCCTCACGGGGGTGTCGACCAATTTCCGGGGTCTCGAGCTCCTACGCGCTCTACAACATGGAAAGTTTTGAATGGGACAGTTGCGTCTTGTTTGCTCACGTAAGTCCAGCGGGGTTTGAAACGCAGAACAATTACTGAAGGGAGGCGTGGTAAAGAAAAGTTAAGCGATTTAAAGAAAAGTAAAGTTAAACCAGCGATTAGTCGGTTGCTACCACGGTTAAAAAACGCTTGCGGGTCTCAATGGCTCGCAACAGTTTCTCACCGAGCGCTTGCAGTTCGTCCCTCGCTTGTTCCATTCGCGTTCTGATCCTATCCAACTCCAGCCGGGCTTGCTCGTCGGCGACTGTAGGCGTCGCGTTCCACTCGTCGATCCGTTGGGGAAGAATGTGAAGCAGACGGTTCCGTGCCAGACGTCGACCGCACGCTTGGCTGCAGTACCTGATGTGAGAAATCGAGAGCGAATTGGTTTGATTCACAGGTCGGAGCAGATCCAGGCCGACGGATTACTGCGGGACTTCACTGCGACAGCATCCCAAGTAAAACAGCTTTTGAAAGAACCGTGGATCACGAAAACCACCTTTTCCGAGTAATAACCTTTTTCGAGTTTTCTAGTAATTACTCGAGTAATTTGGTAGTTTTCGAGTAATTACCTTCTGGGAGTTTTCGAGTAATAGCCTTTTTCGAGTAACAAACAGTTCAGTTTGACAGACACCTGCGCCGTACGCAACACATCCCTACAAGATAAACCCACTTTTGCACAACCATCACAAACTCATTTATTTAAATTTCTCCCAGCAGTGCAACAAGCGCAGCTGGCGCCGTACTTTGAAGGCGGTTCGGACGCATTGGTACATCCGGGTCCAAGGCACTGCCTCGCTGGTCCAGTTTGGGTCCTGGCGAATCCGTTGGGCAGCAGGCTTTGCGGTATGTAGGGGAAGTGGAGGTGCGCGTCGGTGTTGTTGGAGCCCTGCTTTGAATGCTTGGACGCAGGGGTTGCTTTCTCCTGCGAGCTCTGACAAACAGTAGGAGCACGCTGTTAGCAACCTTATTTTTAAATATTTTCCTATATTTACTCAATTTATTTATTTATAGAGGCACGCCGTTAACAACCCTATTTTTATGTAATTTCCTACGTTTATTTAATTAATTCAAGTTTTTTTTAAGGAAAATGTTAGGTACCCGGTATGGACCCAATTTCTCTGATTCTAGGGACCCGAATCGGGTCCCTAAAACACCTTAAAAAACTGTTTTATTTTATTTATAAAAGCACGCTGTTAACAACCTTAATTTTTGTATTCGTATAATTAATTTATTTAAAAAAATAAGCCGTTAACAACGTTATTTTAAAACAACTTCCTATATTCATTTTATTTACTTATTTGAAAAATCACGCTGTTAACAATCTTCCCCACATAAAAACTAGCTTGACAAAACAACATCTACCACATTCCCTTGCAGTGAATGTTCAACAGCGTTGCCCAAAAATCTTGTTTCCTTTCCTTACCGGTGAGATCGCTCTGCGCGCGACGAACGCATTTTCGAATGCGCCAGGGTAACTGTGAGTTGCCAGGGAAACGAATGCGTCAAAGGTCAGCTGGGTTCGCCTGAAAGTTTTGGACACTTTATTCTAGTGGTCCCTAAAGTTTTAAAGCCTCAATAAGTCAAATTTTCGTCCACCTGGATGCCTCTTTTCAACAAAGTTTACTGACAAAGTCAACGGGTATCATGTCAAAGTCAATTTGGATGGAAGCAAGTCCAAGTTTTTAGAGAATAAGGATTTGAGTCCGGATTTGGCCTTCACTTCCCAACATTGTTGAACACTCCCAGCGTCTAATGTCAGTATCCCCTGGGGTTAGTGGGGCACCACCTTCGAGAGCCCTGCTTTATTCGCTGCACGTGCGATGCTTCTGACCGCTGGGCGGATTCGCAAATCACCACCGTAACGAATCCAGCACTTGCTCTTGATAAGAGGCTAGAAGCAGAAAAAAAACCGCATTTTACAGAATACCTTCCGTTTCGCACAAGACGACGGGTCGCTTTTTGGCAGCGACGTCGATTTCAGGCAACAACGAAGTCGACAGATCTGAGACTTGTCACGTGACCTGCCAGATTTCTTGTCGTGACAAATGTCGCACAAACCTGTTTGATGTCAAAACATTTTTTAAAACAACAAGAGGGAAAACGAATTTACGCTGCACTTCCCGAGCAACATACATCAAGTAAGGAAACCACAGCGCTTTTGGCACTTGTTCTTCTGGCAGATTTTTGAAATTTGTGCAAGTTGTACTAGTTTAATCAAATTCCTCCACAAATGGCTCAAAAACAAGGCTAATTTTGACGAAATGCATTCCAAGTATTATATACTTTAATTTCACTGAAGTGCTGACGCCAATCGGACAACATTGTAACGCCTCTCACGAAGTCGTGCGCACAGTGCAAACAATTGTTTTCCGAGAAGTGCAACAAGAAGGCATTTTGTTTTCCCGAAACCATGCTCTCTCTCAGACGCGCATTGCCACCAGGCTATTTGCGTAGTTAAGACTTATTCTCGCGTGCTTGCAACATCCCAAATCTAATGTACACCGCATGGCCGTTTCATCGCTTGAAACGCTTCACTGGCTGTGCGTCTGCATGCGCACGAAAACATTTGCTCAGTGCAAAAATTTTCTTAGTGGGAACACTGTCCCAAAATTTTCTCAGTGGGAACACTGTCCCAAAACGTCCAATACCGTTTCACATGAACCCGTGGTTCTCAACGTGTGCAATATCTAGCGGTGCACAGAGATTCCATAAGTCTTTGATAAAAACGTTCACTGACCTATATGCAACACAGTTTCGAATACTTGTTCATGAGGTGTCAGCATGGCAAAACCGACCGTTGGATGTTTTTTGTGAAAAGAAGGTCATGGGCCAAACGAGAAGCACTGATTTGAAGCGATGGTTGCTACGTCGGCGTTTCTTAAGCGACTTTGAAAGATTTCCTTTATTCTATTTTGCTGCAACGAAGCGTCATTTGTTCGAATTCGAGTTTCAATTGTTTTTCACTCATTCTTGTATCCTCTTTAGTCGGAACGACGACAGTGCCATTCTCTGGTCGAATTTTTCCAACTCTTTGCGACCTACAAACCTCATTTGCAACCTTCGTGGCAGGGACTCCAAACTTTTTGTCCCAGGGACACATAAGACATTAGCCTACTACGTACACAACACCACGAAGATTGGACATCTTACGTAGTTTGATTGTGTCGGGATATGCTACATTATACCAAATCAACGTTTTTTCGTTAAAATATTAATTTTTACAGTATTGACAAAATATCTTTGCGGGCCGGATTTGGCGCGCAGGCCGTAATTTAGAGAGCCTTGCCTTAGCGTATACGACTTAAAGATGTACACAAGCAGTCCGATTTACGAATATTTGCACGACCGCAGACAACAGTTTGGACGTGTTACTTGCACAAAATATCACGTCACAGACGACTCTGTGACGACGACTATAAAAGCCAGCGTCACGGGCATGCACCCCTCACCGCAGTCGTCTTTCCGCAGACAGTTCTCGCACCTCCCGCACTGCGGGTCGCTTTTCGGGGGTTCTTTGGCCAACTTTACGGCGGGCTTCACCACGATGTCGTCGTGGACCGCGTCGTCTTTAAAGTCATACTTGTCTGAAGAACGAAAAAGCGCGTCGGATAATGCGATCATCACGATTTCCGAACGTTATCGAAAAGACCGCTCCGCGCAAAGAAGTCTTTCGATCTCGATACATTATTGCTTTTCGCGCAGCCAGAAATGTCGTTGCCCGTTAATGGCGTTGTTTGTTGAGTGAGATTGTGCAAAATAATTGTTGACATTTATTCAGAAAGCACGGAGAGTTCTTCAACAGGTTGTTTTTGTTGGATTCATGCTTCGCAGTCACTAATCCATGGTTTGTCAACCGGGGGACGGCGGCCCCGCACGAGACCTTCGCCGGAGGGTCACGGGGGGGTAATGACGTATTTTGTTTGGTTTTGATTTTTTGCTCACCCGTTTAGTGTGGCGAATAAAATAAAAATACGGTGAAACGAAATCTACGTTTTCTTATAGAACCACATGGGGCGTGGGTGTTGCGGATTACGGTAGGAAGGGCATGGACCATAAAAGGTGGAAAAGTAAAACGTCATCGGTTATGAGGTGAGCAGGAAATATGAAAGTCAGCACCTCATTTTTTCTACGGTATCGTCTCCAGTCACTCAAACCTCCCCGTCCCACACTGTTCATCCCGCAACCGTCAATCTGACTGCCCCGATATTTTTTGCCCCCAAAATTATATTTTTACCTGAAAACTAACACACGCGTTGCCCTGATTCACCTTATTTCGACAAATTTCACGACGCTAGGGCTTTACCCTCCGGGACCGCGGCTTGTGAACCTGATACAGGGGTCGGCAACCTGCGGTTTTCAGCCCGGACACGGCCTGGCTGATGTTCCGGCCTATTGGGTTCTTAGTTACTTATTATTGCATCCAGCCCGATAGTACTTGCTATGTTACCAGAGCAAGACCACTTTGGCATTCTATTATTCCATTTGTGTTTGTTCTGTTACACTTGCAGTTCAACTGTGTTTATGCAATCTTGAGATCCTGTTTTTTTTACAACCTTACATACAGTGGCTCCATTTGTGCATATTAGAACAACTCAGGAAGACGTCTGCGGGTTTCGTGCACGGGCGGCCACGCCTGTGTTGCGTAGTCGTTTGCGTTGCTGGTGTCCTGCCACCTTAACTGCGGCGTTCCTGGATTCTAGACATTCTGGTACGCAACGGCGAGTACGCGGGTGAAGTCAGTCCATGTGCAAGTGGCTGGTGCTAGGGTTTACTTCTTTGGATTTTCTTGTTCACGGTGCAAATGTTGCCTTCCGATTAATACTGTTATCTTACGCTTTGCTGCAAACCACCATGCTTTCTGCTAGCGCGCAGATAACCGTTCCAACGTGAGTCTGTCTATGTTTTTGTTTTTTTCGGTCGCAGACCGAAAGTTTTTTGAAATGACCGAAAAAAAGTCTGTTCGATCATAACGTCCGAAAAGGAGGACTAGTGAACACTGTTACAGCGAGTTTTAATGCTGTTACGGGACAAATGGTCGAAATGTCTCAGCGAAAGAAAACAGTGTTTCACTATCGCTGGTTCGCAAGAATGCGGTAGAATCAGGCAACAACACGCCGTGGGATTTTGGTTTGGAAGTTAAGAGGAGTCGGGGTGCATATTTGCCGAAGTAATCGGTAACGCCACTACGTGCTGTTACTCATTTCTGCTGTGTTCTTACGAAGCGGAAACATGAAGTGTTTCGGTATCATAACAATTATCGACGGTTGTCAGCGGAGGTGTGCGGACTCCGATTTTTTGAATCCGGATCTAATCCTGCTCTGTCAATTTTCAATCCGAATCCGCTCCGGATTCGGCACCAACATGAAACAAGCAATCCGACTCCTGTTTGACTCCGCATACATATAAGTCAAGCAAACAACCAGTAATGTTTTTCAGCAAACACAAAATCCAAACCCAGTAGAGCTGCGGCAAAGAAAACCTCACTCATGATCCTGTTCGAAGCAACAGGAGTCTGGATTCAAAAAATCCAAAATCCAGTCCATGCACACCTCTGCTATACAGCACTATCATGAGATACTGCGTTAGTACCTTGAGCAGTGTTTCCAATGACATCCTGTTGTTGAACTCGTCATCACTGGGACCGGATATTGCATCTATCTTCATGAAGATGCAACATCCGATTTCGCACTGAACTACTTTGTCTTTTACTCAAGTCAACTGGTGTATGGCGAGAGCTTTGATGCTATCTGCTTGCTTGTATCCACCTCATGTCACCAGCCTTATCCAGTGCGCTTGCCTCGAACGGTCCCCAAAACAATGTTCTGCACATCAATATTATTCAAAAGGCCCCCAACTGGCAAACGTTCACAAGTCGTGAACGTTGCCGGTTGGGCCTTTCAAATAGTACTTACGTGACGCTTGACAGCCGTAATAGGCATGTATGTTTCTTTGGTGAACTGCGTTACGAAGTTAGTGCGCCTGCCGTACAAGACTTCAATCAACTTCGTGTCTGACCCTTACAATAAACTAAAATAGCCCGTCTTTGGAAACCTTATTTTTCTGGCCTAAATGTGCCTTCATGATCCCCCTGAAATGGCCTAGTAGTCCGAAAAGATTGCCGACCCACTGTATGTAGTGAAGAATGAGGGTAAAAAGTGACTTGAAATTCTGCATAACCGACCAACTGACCAATGTTTTGTTTATTAGACAAGCTAAGAGCAGCCATCAATTAACATAACTTGCAAACATACCACCAGCGGATTCGTCCGGTTGTTCGTCGGAGCTCTTATCGAGCGGCGAAAAGACGTGCTTCCTCTCAGTTGTCAACGCCTTTTTCGACCGCGCGGGCTGCCACGTCTCGTCGCACTTCGCGTTCTCGAACGAAGCGAGGACCGGGGCGGACGCCGACTTGTGCACTTTGTTGTCTTTGCTGCTGGATTCTGGTTAATTAGGCGGAAACAGCAACCAAGTTTACCGCGGCGAAAGCGCGCTTTTGGTTGCCAAACCCCGCATACGAACAAAATCGCTGACTGGGGGTTCGAAACCATTGAAATCGAGTGGCAGACCTCGTTCGTAGCAACTGCGTTGGTCATCCAGCAGCCCGCAACCCTTCTTGAAAATGTTACCCCATCAAATTCCCAATAATTGACCATCAACTTTAAACCATGATAGAAAAATTATAAAATTATGAAACTGTCGAGGGATGACCGACGATACAACCTGTCTAACAGTTTTTTTGGAATCCCAGCGCTTCAACTTTAATTTGAACGGAATTGCTTGATGTTTGGGCCAATAAACTCAACTGGTCAGCGAAGTCGTCCGGGCCGGCACAAATTAACACGATTCCAAATTTTGCGCAGGCGTGAGATACAAAAGTCAGTTTGAGGATACATATGAATTCATTTACTACTCTGAAATGCGCAAAAGCACATGTGTAGATTTACATGAATATAATGCACCTAAAAATTCATCGTAAAGTGAAAATTGCGCAGATTTCTTATTTTTTAACTGATTTTTCGGAAAAACTGCGTGATCGAAATACGAAAGTTATCCGAGCTTTATAGAGCCCGTGTTCTTAAACTGAGGGCATGCCCCCTTTGGAGGAATGAAGGGTTCTCAAGAGGGGCGTGAGTGTGGCAGCGACATATTGTTGAAAAAGTATTAAATAGCAATATTTTTCTCATTCGAAAATTTATTATCATTTCACAATAAACACCACAATCAAAATAAACGAGGCGTGACCGAAATAGTTTAACCTCTTATAAAGCGATGTCTACCGGCGCGCATTTCAACTGGGCATTTGAAACAGATGTTTCTAGGTCAGTCGCTACCAACATTACCGGCGCGCATTTCAATTGAAACAGATGTTTCTAGGTCAGTTGCTACCAACATTAAGAAGTTTCTGGAAAAGAGCTCTTTGACAATCCGATATAAATTTCCAGACTTTTTCAAGATCTTTTCCAGATATTTTCGGGACTTTTTCCAGGCCTAACATTTCCATATGGCTTGCCCAAATCAAATACAGGCACCATACAAGTAAAATGACATCCATCTTGAATAAAATGTTATGAAAATCTACGTCAAAAGATTAATTATTTTCTTTTTCCATATTAACAGACCAAAAAATTTTATTCAAGACTTTTACAGGTTGGAAAATGACGAAATTTCTTTCCATGCTTTTCCAGACTCTGTGGGAACCCTGAGTCAGAGAGCGGGTGAATCCGCGTGGAGGGAATACGCAGAAAACGTCTTGAGAACAAAATTCTGTCGTACAAGTTAATCGTCGCAGCAGGTTTCGCCCAAAACGGTTTTTAATCGAACGATCTAAAACAAGTGCAAGTATCTGCTGACGTTGAGCTGGTAGCCCATGCTTGTACGATTCTCCTCAAGATATGTGGCAGACAAAAGCGCAAATAAATTTGCTAACAGTTCTATTTCAAAAACAAAGAAACAGCAAAAACACATAGCATTTGTGCCAAAGCACCTTCAATGGGCCAAGCTAATAGACGTACCTAAAAATTTTTTCTTCAAACGCTTTCTTTTTAACTTCTCTTTCTTTTTGTCAACGTTTTCCTCTTTCTTCTTTGATTTTCTATACTTGATTTTTAGGAATGGATTCTTGTGACGGCACGTTTTGCAGAAGAAGTATTTGATATGCCGCGCTTCTTTCTCCGTCACGTTGATGCAGTCGCCATGAAACCTGGAACGCATGTTAAAGCAGTTTAGCATCATTGTCTATCGAAAGGAATCTCTTCCCAGCAAAGAATCAAAGACTAAGATCTTACAGAGTATACATTTCGCCTACTTGGTAGGCACCGTCAACTCTTATTCAAATAGAAGAGCATCATTCCTTCACAAGTATCATTTTTCGTGCGAAGTGGAGTCGCATCAATTTATTAAACCACACAAGTTAGCGGCGATAGCCCAGTGTTAGAGTCTCCGCTTCTCAGTTGGAAGGCTGGGTGTTCGACCCACGGCCGCTGAGCTTATCGCTGCAGAGCTGCTTGGGCAGATGCGTTCACCTCAACTGCCTGGCAAGAAATAAGTTTCAGGCTTCGGGCTGCTGCCACTTGCCGTCACCAAAATAAAAGAAACACAAGTATCCACGACAGCACATGGAGGCATCACAGCGAATCCTGAAACGGTTGCAACAAACATGGCTGTCGTTAAGGATTTTTTCCAGGAAGTATGGGGCCAGCAGCGGTGAAATTTCACTTTACCAACTCGAAACTAAGAGAAAAACATTTCTACTAAAAAGTTAATAGGAAAATATCAAATTTCAAAATCCAGGGGGGCCAAGGCCTTCTTGCTGCCACGGCAAGAATGAAACTTTTATTGCAACAACAATCAAACTAACGCCACATCGCTGAAGTAGGAAAAACAAGTACCTTAAGGTCGAACAAAAGTTTTATGCAAAACTAGTTCAGTTCAGGCATGTTTTTCTAAGCATCATCAACAGATTTGAGTATGTACGGTATATATGTCGAAACCTCTAATAGCTGTTAAACTTCAAGCATTTGCTGAAATAAATTGCAGCTTTCCTTAACCATCTATTGCAAACCTGCAATTTCACACAAGGTCATGCAATGTGGTTTATATTGATTTGGCAAATTTTGCCTTATAATGCAAAGATTCTCACCACAACACCGTACCCAATTTAAAAAAATTCTTGATCTAACTTTCTCTCCCACAATATGAATATCACTTTGGCACACATTCAAAGTATTTTTTTTAAAGCTGCACTTCATTCTAACATTTTGTAATTTTAAAACTGTAATGGGCCACAAGCGTAAAAAATAAAAATCAGTGACTAGGAAAGAACATTAATATGGGATCCTATCTGATATAAATACCTGAGAACACACAACGCATTTTAAATTCAGGATAATAAAATATTTCTCTGGTTAATTGCAATATACTGTACGCTAGGATTTAAATGCATACACTATAACCAAATTTCAATTAAAAACATTCCAATTTAAAACTTAAATCATGAAACAACTTTTTACATGAAATTCTCCACCAGAAAAACACATGAAGCCTAGAGATAATTGACACACTTTTCAAAAAACATTGTGGCAACAATTTCATAAACTACTAAAAGTTTTGAAATACTGCAAAAATTGAAACAGCAGTTCAACTTTTTACACAAAAAAGGCATTCACAAAATCCAAGTTGATTATGAATAATTCAAAAACAGGTCACTAAAAATTAAATTCTCACGTCCAAGCCATCACAGATGAACGAACAATCTGATATACACAGTTTGAAGAATATGGTGCTTTTAGTATTGATAATAATGCTGAATGTGATATTTTTTCCATCACTGTCCAAATAATGCTAACATTTTGCTGGGGAACATTATCAACTGAAATAATCCTAACATTTGAATGGATGGTTTCGTTAAAAACCTTAGAACAGTTCAGCCTTAAAAGGTTTTTTTGGGGGTCACATTGTGTAGGATGAGGCTACGTGACAATGTCAAAGATTGCTGTCATAAACAACATTAAAGTTACAAAACAAAAACAAAACCGTATTTTAGGGCCATGAGGTGCACTAAAAATACTTAAATTTTCTCAAAAATTCAACGTGCGCCTTATAACACAGTGCGCCTAATGTATGGATCTGGTTGTGCTCTCACACCAAGAATCAATTTTGTGTGGTAAATGGTGCTATTTATTTAATTGCTAGTTACGATTTTTTTGTAAACAGACCATTGTGTAACATAATAAACCTACAACAATTGCAATGAGCAACATGTGTGGTTCTGTGGGTAGCTAGCACATACCTTAGTGCTGAAGCACAGATCATATGATTTAATGTGCCTTATAATCCGGTGCACCTCATGTATGAAAAAAGAACAGCTAGCATTCAAAAATCAAAAGTGTGCCTTATGGCCTACAAAATACGGCAACGAAGCTTTCAAAGTCTGCTCTTTCATGAAGTATATATTACAGTTTTACTTGGCTTATACGTACTACACCACTAATACATCAGTAAATATAACACTTAGACCATTTGGTAAAGGTACTTAAAGTTACCAAGATCAGAAAATGGTGACATAGAATACTGATCAGTTTGTATCCTGTCTAGTACAGGAAGCATAACTAATGATTAAAAACACTTAGAACAGCACTTGTGTGAGCAAATGTGGCATATATAAAGCTGAGCATGCTATCATGTTGGAAAAACAACCTTATGGGCCCCAGGGGAAACAATCCAACATTGCTATCTTTTTGATTCAGCATAGCTTTTTTCCTGGATCAATACAGCTCTCAAAATTTACTGTCAAAGTACACTTTAACTAATGTTTCAAATCAACTGGTAAACTTTTGAATATATTTCGTGATGACATACCTGAAGTGCAGTTTGGAAAATGTTTGCAAAAATTAAGCATGGAAATGCAATGTTAGAATATACATACGTATCTGCTGAAAACAGATTGAAATTAAAAGATTAGAGATGCGTTTTCAAGACCCAAACTGTCATTATTTTATCACACTTAACCTGACAATTGTTTTGTTTTCGCAGCAATAAAATTTGGGCTTGGAATTGAAATTTTCATGAACGACGACACCAACTTTTTAGATTGTGAAGTAGTTTACAGTGTTTTACTGGCAAAACTCACTTCAGGGAGCCAATGAGGAGCACTCTATAGCAACAAAGGTGGCATCAAAATGTTATTGTGTAAATATTGTAGTCAATAAGGACCAACAACACAGGTACAAAGAATTTTAATTCAATTATGTTGTACAGTTTGAAAAACAATTACATTTATTGTCACCAAAATTCAACGAATAAAGTGAGAAGTGTATGACCACAAAGCATACATGTGACATACAAACAATCAAAAGGCAACATGTCAGTACTGTTAATAGCAAATCAACAAAAACAACACCATGATGAAGAAAAACTTTGAACATCAGTGTTTGTACAGGAGCAGTACCGATAGCAATATTTAAGAATGTGCAGTGTTCTTGCAGAACAAACAAGTTTGAGATCACCAAGTTTGTTGCTACTACAGTACAACTCGTTTAAGTTGTCTTCAACAAAGTCACCAGTTTGCCTTAGTCACTGCAAATCACATGGTCCCTGCCAGGGTTGTCAGGTTGGCCTTTTTCAGGCCAAATTTCAAAAATTTGACCTTGATTTAAGTTGGTTGGCCTAAAAAATTTTAGTTGGCCTTTTTTTGACCTCATCTTAAGTCGGCTGGCCTTAAAAAATGTGTTTGGCCATTTGGCTCTTTTTTGGCCTTTTTACGCTGAAATAGGTTCTTACGAAGAAAAATATTGCTATTCCATCTTTTCGGAAACACATTTGCAAAATTTTTGTGTTAAATGCTATATCAGACACCACATTCTGATATTAATAATATTTGATGAATGCTAAATTCAAAATTAAGTTTTTGCGTAATTACTGGAAATGTCTGCACTCACTGCACCGTGCAGTGCCAATTGTGTTGTAAGCACTAAAAACATTCGCAGCGCTTGCAAACAGGTCTGCATCCTCGCGATAGAAACGTGATATTTACGTCGAAGTGGAAGTGCCCTTGTGATTCTGATCGTAAGTACAGGAGTGAATAGGAGAGATTTTCGTGCAGAAAGCTGCCGATGGATAAGTATGCAAACTGTGGCACCATTTTTACCCAAAGTGTGCAATTTCATGAACCATGAAAAGTCAGGGAAGATCAGTGCTCCAGTGTGGCGCAGAAGAACTAACCGTCGATCATGTTGTCCTCCAATGTCCAATCTATCGACTGCATGGTCTGACAGTGCTGGACGATGAGACAACCGAATGGCTGCTCAACTTCTGCCCTGAGATCTAGCCAAGCAGTGGTTAGAAGGACTAGCTCGAAAGAAAGAAGTGCTCCAGCACGATGCCAAGCAAGATTTAATCTTAGTTTCGAAGAAAAAAATTTGATATTCTTGTAATTTAGATGTTTTTTGTGGCAAAGGAATGGCAATACCGCAAATAAAGTTCGGCTTTTTTCTGGCCTTTAAACAGTCGGTTTGGCCTGTTTTTGGCCTCTTTATTGTGTTGTTTGGCTTTTTATTGAAATTTTCATCTGACAACCCTGGTCCCAGCTGACAACCTATTATTTTCTGTGTTATCAGGTTCAGTTAAGTTGCCTAGTTTATTTGTTTGCCCAACTAGTCACTGTTTTTGCAAACAAGGAGCACAATTTGCCAAGTTATCAGACTTCTAAAAATTTTGTTAGCATGATTACATTGCAAACCTTTAACCTGCTATTTCTATACTGAAATTGTTTTGCCTATCTATGATCCTTGCAAGGCTAACATAACCTCATTAAGCATCACAATGCATGTTTACAGAGCTATTACTTGGACAATTTACACTGCTTGATCAGTTTTAGCTTCCCCTTAGCTAGCCATGTTACTTCAGGTGGAGCAGCCTAGCTATGACAGCTACTGATTTTTATAATGGTTAAAAGCTACATTTTCAAGTAACTAGTCTCCATAAAGATGAAGGGTTTGAATCCATCAAATTTTAAAAATAAGGAATCAAATTCATGTAACACTCTGCATCCTTAGCCCTACTGTACATATGTCGGGATGGAGAATCTTACAAACGGACAAGACCTATGCAAAGGCAAAACAATCACAAAACCTAATTTTTTTAAAATATTACATCTTGTGAGTTTTAGTAAACACTACATCAAGGGTCGGCAACCTCACCCTACTCGCGGGCCAAAAACAAACTTTGCAAGGTATGGCAGGCCGTTCACTACTGTTGTAGTTAATGATGTTGTTAAAACTTGGGAATTTA
>Ga0210059_1011587_pt1 | contig 13463 bp, 6 predicted proteins | sample Ectturendosymbi2_FD_188042 | JGI IMG/M metagenome (GOLD analysis project Ga0210059, IMG submission 188042) | Ecteinascidia turbinata endosymbiont from Florida, USA - Sample 2 (SPAdes) (version 2) | ecosystem: Host-associated > Tunicates > Ascidians > Unclassified | place: Key West, Florida...
TCCTTTGAAACGAACGTAGAGGCGGCTAGAAATGATTTGCCTTGAACTCATATGATACCTTGCTCAGGAAATAAGATATAAAAGCTGTTTCTAGTAAAGTTCAGGTACCGCCATTGTTGCATCAGCGTCATAATACCAACCTACTAGAAATTCTAACCGGAACGCCGTACCGGCAATAATTCTTTTACCGGAACGGCGTTCCGGGCCGTTCCGGCTTACTTTCACCTCTGGTGGTAGCCCACTATTCCATCTAACTCTAATTTTTGTAAACCTCAAATTGTTGCTGCTGTGAAGTGTACAATTAAAATGTAGCTATAGCTGCAAAATGTTTTGTTGTAGCAATGTGGTGTAGCTGTGATATTATAGTGTGAAGTTTTGATGTTGTGAGATTTGCAAGTGTGAATCTGTTACCGCGAAGTATTCATGAACAGAATTAACTATGTAACTGCAGCTGTAGGCTAATGTGTTGTGTGTGGTAGCAATGTAGCTATGATTTCATACTCTTTAGGTTTTCATATTTTCCATTTGTTTCATGTAATGAATTTCCTATGTTGCATCCTGCCAAATTTTAATGTTTCAATATAATGCTGTGAAATGAAGCTTTCATGAACAGTAGCAACTGTACTATTTATTGCACTGCATAATTCACTAATTCTAATGTAGTCCAGTAAAGCACTGCTACTTTCATAAAATGTACTTATTCAGGCTATAAGCCTTTAGTCATTGGAAATGTGCATTTGTACACAGTCCCTGGTAGTTGATCATACAGGCTGCAGTATTTGCCTGTATCAGTCCCATATTGCTATTTTTTCTTAGCATGCTGTGTTTAGTGCTCATTTAACTGTCTCCACTGCAGTGGATTTTTGGTTTTCATGATGTGACTTTAGATGCTGTATACCAGGGATAACCAAACCTTTTTGAAGCTGAGAGCTACTTCTTGTGTTCAGATTAACGCGAAGAGCTACTAGTTTGATACACACTTCTGAAATGAAAATGTTGCTCAATTTATCTTTAAATTATTTTAGTATTAACAATGATATTCCGCAATGTTAAGACACTTTTCACGCTAATGTTACTTTTAGAACAGGCCCACGGGCGGTAACATAGCCAGCCCGAAATTTTGGGGGGGACCAAACATTTTGACTTTCAGCGAGCTGCAGTATTTTGTTCGGGACAAAACCTGTCAAAGCACAAAACGACAAAAAATGCTAGAAATTTGACGAGAATGGCCCCCTGGCTACGCCTATGCCTGCGGGCACCACGTTCGTGACCCCTGCTGTAAACGTTTAAGTTGGTCCAAGTTGTAGTATTTTAAACCCTGGAATACCATCGTTCGATTTTTGTCACGTTAATACTAACGTCGGGTGTGACAGACCCAGTTTTCAAAAATAAAAAATACACTTTCTTTCAACTGCAGTTTTTCACAAAAACTACACTGAAAGTATAAGTCTGACTGAGCAGTTTGAACACTAACGAAGTTACTTTACTCAAATATTATACGATTTCTGATGAAAAGTAAGTAGGCTAAATATAGAGGTGTTATATATGCCTGAATTGAATTATTCATAAAAAGAAAATTATGGGCTTGAAGAACTTCTTTTCTGTACTGCTAACAAGACCGTAGAAGCATGCGCTGAGTGAGTTTCAGCTTTTTACATCCGCCTGGCACTTTTCCTCCCTTTAACCATAACGTGGGTTAGCGTTAGGCTGACCTGACGCCACCTCACAATAATACTTTCGTCGGGTCTGCCAGACCCGAACTCACTCCCTGCGCAAAATCGAAGAGTGTGGATGACCGCAAGAGCACCTATTTACAAGTAATACAAAAGAGGCTACTGAAGAGTTGAAAGCGCGCCGACGCGCGCTTACGTAGTTTCACGTGAATGACCTCATTTGACCCGGGTCTGCCAGATCCACTATAGTATTCCAGGGTACAACATATTGCCGTGAAGATTGCCTAATGCGGAAGGCTAAGCTATATGCTATGCATTAAATTGCCTCCTTTCCCTCTCCTTACTTGGGACTTGACCTACTTGCAGCAATGTAACATTTTAGATCGTAACCTGATATTTTACTCCTTTTCCAGATTGAATGCGATTGCGGCTAACAACTGCACACATCTATGCTAGAGAAGAACAGATCTTAGCTATTAGCAAAATCGTATTGGAAGAATAAGTTTAGAACGTATACAAAAACTTGAAAATGAAGCTGCTGAACACCTTCTATACGTGGTGGCATGAACAGCAATTTTTTGAGCGATTTTATTGTAATTAGCTAATAGATTTCAACACAATACACATTACAATTGTTCACATACGCCTATGCAGAATATTGATTGCTAGTTGATGGCGTACGCCTTTGAATCCCGGTAATTGGTAACTAGGCATGCAGACACCTTGATTTCTTTACAATGCTACGTTTTAGTCTTAACATTAAGACTTGCTGTTTATACGTTACTTGGGAAATACAATGCATCCCAAAAAATATGCACTCCCGTACACCTATGTTAGCACCCCCAAAAATTTGCCTGCTCCTACACCTATGTCCAAAATGCATGATAAGCTGGGTTGTTTTTGGCGACCGGTCGAATAGTGGGAGTCGTTTATGACGACACAGTGGTGGATTCAGATCAGACGTTTGGGGTGGGCAGTCGAATTGGGGGACGCCAAGGTCTTCACTTGTTTAAATACCAAAGTTTGTCTGCGACAATCGTTGGGTGTCACACAAAAGTGGTTACCTTTTGTAGGCCAAAAAGTGACTACTTTTGTTGGTCGAACTATGCGATTTTTCGGGGAAAAAACTGTTTGAAAGCGCTTTATATCACTTTTGTGTGACAGATTTGTCACTGTTTTGGCTATTCGTAGCGAAATCAGTGAAGAGCAGTGTCTGAAACGCATTCCCGACCTGGTTAGAAGCATAACGGTTCTTAGAATTGGAAGTGACAACTCATGTCCTACGATAGGACTAAAAAATGCTAAATGACGATCACGTTTCCAAGCGCAGCTTGTGCATTTGCATGCACATGAAGGACTTATTTATTGCTGAAGCGACAATTCATAAACACGTGAATGAAAGGTATTTTACGTAGCTTTGCGGGCTATCTTGAAAAACAATCTCATAATCGCATGATAGATTCACACTGGGCCTTAAAGCACATTGCCCTATAATACATTTAACGCCACTTATAAATGTGGATTTTCAATCAGATCTTTAAACACCGTTTCACATTTTGCGACACTGAATTGCTGATATGAAGAAAAAAAATATCAATCCCACTAGACGAGGTTATTAAAAAAGTTGTGACACCGTTCAACAGAAGTGGAAGGAAGCTTGCTGAGCCCCCAAATTCAGGCTCTAATCCCCCATGAAGTCATTTTTTATTCCAATTCATTATAAAATTCCCAATATGTTTCAGCACGTTACTTAAGCAGAACTATCGCCCTGCAAAACTTTCATATTCGTTTTCCTCAGTGGCGCAAAAATTCGGGCAAATCGAAAAATTTCTCTCCTAAAGACCAAGGTTCCCCGTATGGCTTTGGTCAGAGCTGTGTACCACGGTTTTGTAGAAGCGCTTCGCTGCGCGCAGTAATCAGGGGCGTAACGACGGGGCAAGGGGCGCAATTCCACGGGCGCCAAATCACTCTAGGGGCGCCAAAAAGTCCTAACAATGTCAGATGCACTTTCTTCAATACAGTAGATTTGCTTCCGAAAGACCTCAGGTTCGAACATGGGGGCGCCAAACTTGCTTCTTGCCTCGGGCGCCAGCTATCCTCGTTACGCCCCTATCAATCAACAGATTAGTTCCGTCAAGAAACTCATCCACCCACTTTTATGCTGCAAAACTACAATGCAGACAAACTGCGGACTCACGAACTGCACTGGCACCAGCCCTGAAACTGGTTTCTCGTTTTCAATTTGGAGGCTTGTAAAATCTTGAGTCACTTTTAAGTTTTCCATATTGCCTTCCCAATTGTGTACAGCACAGCGGCAAGTCGAGAACTGTGTTAAGCGAAAGCGATTGCGCTTGTGAAGGCTGGGCAGTTCTCACGCGGCAAAGAAATAACGAAACAGTGGTACTATTACGAAACAATAGCATTGTTCACGGTATGCGATAAGAGGTTGGGTAAAGTTCGGCACGTAAATCCTGACGTTTAACTAAGCGAAAAAATTGTTTATTCTAGAGTATTTTGTATCTCTGTTTCTACTTCAATGGGCACCACAGAGGTTTGGGGGATGCAGTTGCCCCAAACTGCCCCCCTGGATCCGCCACTGTGACGACACACACCAGTGGTTGCTCGGATCCTGCGTGAAGTTAGGTAAGATCGTGCCCACGGTCTGGTGGTGAAAGATTCAGTTCGAAACTAAGAACAGTCAAGGAAATGGGAATATTGATCTTCCGTGCATTTCAGTGTGAATGGAACTGGAGTATATTATTGTCGGCAAATTGTTGCTTGTCCTAGTAACAAAATACATTAAGATATGCTGTCAGTTAATTTATCCGAATTTGTGCTGACTGCATTTGTTTGTTCTGCGTCCTTATGTATACAACTTCGAAGCATCTTACCATAGCCTAACATAAGAAAATTTCACTGGACGGCAATCATGAGAGTAATTAAGTTTTTGCTCAAGAATTTAATAATCCAAGTTTTTCACGAGTCTTCAACTCGTGCAAACGCTCAATCAACAGTTGTGCGCAAAATCCTAACGTCTGTGATCAAACACATCCATCCACACACTTGTCGAACCACACTGAAAAACGCAGTAAGTTTCCATGGACTTTTAAAAAACTCTTCAAGTCACTATCCACCGAGCACACGCTATACGTTAGGAGCTGGAAACAAAAAAATGTAATTTCCAGAAAAATTATGGTTTTATGTTTCTGTTACGAACGATACTAAAATGATGCTGCACACTTTCGACCCGCAACCTTACCGATGCCTGAAATCGGCTAATTACTGTATTGTCTGCAAACGTTTTGTTTGGAGAACTAAAAAATACATTTGATAACTCTTAAAAATTAGCAGCAAATCCATGACACTGGCCAGGCAAAATGTTTCAGGAACACATATTTAGTAATGCAAAATCCTTCATTACTTTGTTCATTTCTATGTAAGATGAACGTACGATAGACGATGTTTGAAAGCAGCGTTAGTAAAACTTTGAACTAAGCCGACAATATTTTAGGAAGATCTTTAATCTCTTGCCTAAAGGATTTCGTTTGCACACACGCAAAACTACGGTAGGTGTACCAAACCGATCGGCTTCGTGTATTGTATAGATCAGTTTCCTGACATTAAATGCTTTCAGCTAACAGCTTCATTCTGCAGAAGAGTTTGGCAGATTAAATGGTTTAAAATTTCACTACTTCACACTGCCAAAGCAAGTATTATAGCTATGAATACAAGAGAAGTTGTTGTAGGACAATTTACATCAGTCTGCCAATTATACCCAAATGTTGATTTACTACCCGAGACACGTATTCTGCTAGCCTTCGGAACCAGCACAACAGATCAGATACCAGTGTTTGTACATGGACCACTCCATCCAAGTTTTCACGGTCAGATGCTGGGTTTAGTCTTCTTCCGAATCACTTTCTTCCATGGATTGCTTGACGTACTCTTCAGCAGCTGCAACAAGTTCGTCTGGCACAGTTTGATGCATAGTTTTTGTTTCTTCACAAACCCAGCTGACCTGCAGTTGGAATGCTTTATCTTTTACTTCATCATGAACCACATATATGATTTTGGTTGCCTCTCTTATTGCTTCTTGGCAGGTTATGTTTCTTAGACTTAGCTTCTCAATTTCAGTTTTAGCAGCTTGCTTTGCCTTTCCAATGGCACATCCATTATAACCTAAAGGTACACCTGATGGATCTATCATGAACAGTTGCGGCTGGTTTTCTTGATAAGAAGCAAGCATCACACTTGCACCAAATGGTCTGACATGACTGTACAAGGTGTACGCATGCATATACATTGCAACTCTTTCTGTCAAATACTTTACAGGTATAGAGCAACCATACTGCAAGCGGTAATTGCTGGCTTCACTTCTTGCAATGTCAACTATTTCCCTAGCATCTGTTAGCAGTCCGGCAACAGCCATCCCAATATGTTTATCAACATTAAATATGCGCCTATTGGAGTCATTTTCATGTAGCTTTGAAGTTATAAGTTTTTCCACTGCTAAAACAATTCCATCTTTGCATCGAATTCCAATAGCAGTACTGCTGTTTTCAACAGCCTTTTGAGCATATTCCACCTGAAATACATGGCCATCAGGAGAAAACTGTGCAGCAGACAAGTCATACCCAGTGCCTATGGAACTCATTGCGAAGTGTGAATTTCTGTCTGTTAAGCTATGCTGAGCAACATACAAAAGCACAAAGTTTACTAACTTTTTCCTTGGTATACGTAAATAAATGTCACAACAGATATATTGTGGAAGGCAAAACCTGTGGCACATTATCTTAAAGGCCAACTGTCAGTATTCAAATGGTGTGCACACAGACAAAAGCACATACATGTAAAAACATCTTTACCTTAACAAAGCAATTATATCAACAACATAACCTAATAGAAAGACTTTGTGATCAGGTATGAGGTTAAATTCAAATACTAATACCTATAACAATAGTGGCAAATTGACATGTACAGCAACAGTGATGTGCAGTAATAGTGTGTTCCAATAAAATAGCTGTTCCACAAAAACAGAGATGTACAGTAATAGTGTGTTCCAATAAAATAGCTTGTCACAACTAACAGTAACTGTGATATCACCAGCCTTCAACACTTAAAGATATAAGGGCAATCTATAAATTATCTCTAAACTTTTTCCCTATGTATGCAAACAATTTTAATGTCATCTGTGCTCACTGCACTAGAGAGGAAAAACTAGCTAAGGAAATATCGTGCAGCAAGCACTCAGTGAAATGGAGGACAAAACAGGCGCATAGCGTCAACAAGCAAATGCAGCAATGATTTGTATTTCAGTGGTTGATAATGATGGTTATAAAATGAAGGTTTTGATGTTCTGCAACCTTCACAATTTTCAAAATTACTCTAAACCGACTATTGCTATGAATACTTGACAATGGCTGATATTAAGTGTTTTCTGAAAGGCAAAATCTTGTGTAAATTTTTATCAATCCCAAAAATAAATCAATAAATAATGCTTCATATACAGTTAATTTGTAAGTTCCTTAACACTTTGAGAACCGGTCTACGATACATTCGTAGTTCGATTTCGGCCTAAAAAACAGCAATTTTCAGTTGCCTTACCAACACCCTAGCTCCTCCGCCGATTGCGCTAGAGAGCTGTTCAAGTGCTCAAACGGATCGGCCAGTCTAATAGATTGCACTTGAAAAGAAATTTTTTGGTTGGCGGGTGCGGATTTTTTGTGACTGACGTCATAAGTGAAGAAGTTTTAGGGTCATATTGGCTCATGTTGCCTGGCCTAGGGTCCAACCGCTAGGCCAAAGTGTTTCGCTGAAGTTTTCATTGGAAACTAGGCTCGAGTCCAAGCATTTTGAGCCTTTGATCGACTTTCTAGCGTTTCTGGTTCAAAAGCTATGATCTAAAATAAACAAATTAATTAATTAGCTAATTAGTCAAATATTTTTACTAACCTACATCACAACTTTTGAACCCGAAACCCCAGCAGGTCATCAAAAGTATCAAGACTCGGATTGTAGCCTAGTTTCCAGTAAAAAACTTCAGCGAAATACTACCACCTAACGGTTGGCGCCCAGGGCCAGGGTGGCCTAAAAGTCCTCCACGTATGACGTCACTCACAAAAAACCCGCAACTCCCAAGCAAAAAATTTTTTTTCGTGTGCCGACTAGAAGACTTGCCGCGTCTTTTGAGACTTTTACCAGGTCTGTCGAGCATACCGGACCAGAGAAATTCCTGTGCAAAGCCACATGCGTTTAGGCGCTTTTTTTCCGAAAATCCCCGAATCCTAGCGGACGCCAAAGAGTTAAAAAACACACTTTTATTTGATGATGCTTCACAGCAATTACTGAAGATCAATTCCATGACTGCAAGGTCAGCACAGCAGTCAGTCCATGTTTAACACTTTCGCACCCGGGTGGTTTCGGGGATTTTCGAAAAAAAACACCTAAACGCACGTGGCTTTGCGCAGGAATTTCTCTGGTCCAGTATGCTCTACAGACCTGGTAAAAGTCTCAAAAGATGCGGCAAGTCTTCTAGTCGGCACACAAAAAAATTTTTGCTTGGGGGGTGGGTTTTTTTTGTAAGTGACGTCATAAGTGGAGGACTTTTAGGCCACCTTGGCCCACTTTTCCTGGCCCTGGGCACCAACCGTTAGGTGGTAGTATTTCACTGAAGTTTTTTTACTGGAAACTAGGCTACAATCCGTGTCTTTTGATACTTTTGATGACCTGCTGGGGTTTCGGGTTCAAAAGTTGTGATGTAGGTTAGTAAAAATATTTGACTAATTAGCTAGTTAATTATTTGTTTATGTTAGATCATAACTTTTGAACCAGAAATGCTAGAAAGTCAATCAAAGGCTCAAAAGACTCGGACTTGAGCCTAGTTTCCAATGAAAACTTCAACGAAACACTTTGGCCTAGTGGTTGGACCCTAGACCAAACAACATGAGCCAAAGTGACCCTAAAACTATTTCACTTATGACGTCAGTCACAAAAAATCCGCAACCCCCAACCAAAAATTTTTTTTCGAGTGCAATCTACTAGACTGGTCGATCCATTTGAGCACTTGAACATCTCTCTAGCGCAATCGGCAGATAAGCTAGGGCGTTGGTAAGGCAACCGAAAACTGCTGTTTTTTAGGCCGAAATCGAAGTACGAATATATCGTATGCCAGCTCTCAAAGTGTTAAAAAACACAAAAAGCACAGAAAAAATGATGCTCTGCTGATTAGCAATAAGTGGGTTCTACAAATAAGTCAGAGAAAGGCTTCAAGATCGAATCATAATATGAACAGATAAGTTACTTGTTCCAATATCCCATTGTATAGCTTGGTTCTTCCACAGGCTTAGTTACATTGTTCATTTGCAGTTTTGTTGAAAGATTCTCTTTTGTTTTGGCAGGTACTTTTGTCGTGATTACGTAAACATCATCTTGTGTGGTATACATGTTAAGAAACGTTTTTATTCAAACACAATACACTGAAGGAAAATTACCAAAACTATGATGTCTTTCTTTTCCAAATGAAATCTCGCATATAAAATTGGTGATGATTTGTGCCAGTTATGTCCAGTTGAAATGCCTTGCAGGCAGGGGCCTCGAGAGAAATTTTACCAGAGGATACAAGAACTGATAGTGGGTCCCCCAACATATGGGTACTTGTTGAAACTCGTATAGCTTGTTTTTATATTAATCACAATATAGATAAAACAGTTACCATGCTAAGATTTTTAAATATAGCTACCAGTGTTCCAGTTGGAAAAAGCAACCATCAATTTTGGGCCTGATTACCCAAAAATATAGTGTATGTACTTTCATCCTACCAAGCCCAGGTATGATGTAACTCCTGTACCCCCCTCTTGTAGGCCTTGCTTACAGGGCTAAAAGTTATGTCACTACAGATAACTCAGGATAATTGCATATCAGTTAAATGCATAAACCGCTTTGATGAATAGGTTCTAAAATCCCAAACCAAAACTATTCATACATGATACTCTGGTAAATCACACAAACTGGATGTTCACATAGAAAAGTTTTCATTTGTAGATTTGTATCACTTAGTTGCATATTTTACTTTAAAACAATTGTAAAGTGTGCTGCACAGACAGTGTTGAAACCTGCTGACAACTGTCCCAGCTGGGGTGTCTGATTCTGTCCCAGCTGGGATGTCCAGAAAACAAAGTTACAACCTTAGGCTGAGATGCTAAAATCAGCACCACTGGTTCAACCTCCAGCAGTGAATTGCAGGTTAAACTGACAGTGAATTGCAGGTTAAAGTAATTAGCAAAAGCAAAGATAATATTCTTGAAACGTTGTTTAAAAGAAGATATTCATCACAAGTGTATTGGCCTCGACTTTTTGTTGGAACATCAACGGAGGAAAGTAAGCACAAACTTACAGGAAGAGATACAGACTGCGCTGAAAGCAAGAGGTGATCCAAGCCATGTCCGAGGAAATAGACTTACCCTTGTTTAGACATTGCTTTTATCATAACTTTTGTTTTGGCGCACCATTTTTTCTCCTCTAATTTATTGCTCTTACCTCTCATTTTGTGTTCTGAACTGATTGTCACTAGTAAGTGTTGTCTTATCATATTTGGTGTTTTTACTACTTGTTTGTGCTTAATCTAACTGCCTTTTTACGGTACTGTCAACGTTAGCTCAAAATGTTTTTCACGCAAACTTTGTCTTTGTTTCATAATAATCACTGCTTTGCGTATTTCCACTCGTTTTTACCTTTAATTTACTTGGACTGAAGATGCCGCATGGCGAAATCGATTTCCATTAAATAACATCTATGCATGCTGATCTCTGTCACTTGTGCACAGGCTGCACTTAAGTTGAAGATGTGGGTAGACAAGAATCGCCGCAGTTAATAGAAAGGAAGGGACAGGTTGATACTGATGCTCAAGAAACAAATAGAGCTTCCAAGTATTAAACTGATTAGAAGTCAGCTTTATTAACTAATTGACCATGTAAAACAAAAAAGTTATATTGTCACTACACAACTTTTACGATGTTTGTAAAGGTCATTGTCTGATCTCGAGGAAAAGTACATGACAGATTTCAGACATAAACAAGTTCACAACTGCATTACGCAGTCCCAAGCAAGAAGAATAATAATGGCCACAAGTGTGGGCAACATGCTGTAACTGATAAAGGCAATTATTATGCTACACACATAGTATGCATGTTAAAGATGATTTACTGTACAATGCATGCCACTGCAACAACTTTGAATTTATGCTTCTTTTGATGACTGTTGGTTTTCTAACCCTTTAGGATTTCATAATTTAATTTGTCAGGCCCAATGGATTTCTAAAACTTCTGAAAACATTTTTATATCCCATAAGTTCTAGAAATCTCACTGTTCAGCATCAAGCATGAGCGGCAAGTGCATAAAGTTAAGGTCTCCTACAAGTCTAAGCTTCATACTGTGGCAGCAAGCAACAATAGACATCATGCACTGTGATTACTCATTGCTTCACTAGTTATCACATTCATCTATAGTATCAGCAGAGATTACATGTCATGATTAGAGCTCGACCGATGTATCGGCACACCGATATATATCAGCCGATATGACAATGTTGCCGATGTATAATATCGGCAAAATTCCACCTATACATATCAGCAATATTTGGTCATAAAAGTGTTATGCTGTTGCTCTGCATGGAGCGTTCGGAAACCCAAGTTGCTACTTTGTCTCTGACCCTGATTGATTAACACAAATGCTCTATCCTGTTCCTAGCGCACAGAGCCTTCATGCATAATAATCAGACTATTGTGCAACAGTCCTGACAAAACCTCTATGACGTAACATATGCTCATAGGTTTGGCGCGGTAAGCACATGATTTTCTGCGAACAAATTAGGTTAAGTGTTGTTGTGTTGGTTGGCTGTTTTATCAGTCTCTCTAGGCTAGACAGTCTTGCGTTCAGCGTGCATCAAAAAAGTGCCTACGTTATAGCGAGCAGTGACCCAAGTTTAAAAGGGCAAATGTACTCTAAAAGCCATCCTTTTAGAGTACATTTGCCCTGTAGTCAAACATAGCTGGTGGAAATGGTCATGTGACAAGTACAATACGTAAAGAAACAAGGGTTTAGATTTAGCCTACAGTTCACACAATGCAAGCAAGAAGCTGCTTGCAGCTTGCCAGCACTGAAAGCATAACATTACTTGTCTATCAGACTGACCCATAAACAGATGTCACAGTCAACTGAGACAATTATGCTGTCCAAACTTGTCATGTGACCAGTTCAGCCAATCATGTTCGGCTGGTGGCAAAATAGCTCCAGGAGTATATATTTTGCCTCACAAGGCAAAACAGCAATGTATATTTTGCCTCATAAAATAATTGTAACTTGTGAAATTATTTTCTTTGTTTATGTGGTCTGAAGAAAAAAATGCCCTGCTATGTCTTTTAGCTGCAGTTTGAAAATGTTTGGCTGAAGGCAAAATGGCTCCAGGATGTTTATTTTGCCTCATGAAACAAAATAGATACTGCTTGAGTAATACAAAAATATCGGTATCGGCCCAAAAAAACCTTATCGGTCGAGCTCTAGCCATGATCACTCTATTATTGCTTGTTCACACCACACATATAATATATGGGTGATATTCTTTGTGCACACCCGTTTGTGGTGAGCCGCACATTCAACACCACTCCAACCAAGAGGTTGCAGCACTGCCATATATCAGCAGTGTCAGATAGCAAGTATGCAGACAGAAGCAGAGTTAGGAGGTAAAGTCATGGATATTTATCAGATGTGAATAAATCGCATATTCTGGTTAAACACATAGAAAAGCTTGGCAAATTAGCCTTGTGATTAACTGGATTCATCTGCATCTTAACACCTTGGCTGCTAGCTACGAATATATCGTACTTTAAGTCCTGTACGGGCCACTTTTTTGACCCGACTTTGCAACTCCATAACTTGCCAACCGAATGAACTAGAGAGGTGTTTAAACCCTATACTGATTCGGCAAGTCTTCTAATTTACTTTTTAAAAAACTTTTTTTGTTTTGGGTTTGGGGTTCTATGTGCGACGTCATAATGGTGACATGTTTTCGCGATTTTATGGCTGAGGTTACCTGGCCCTAGGCCCTGACCCAAATGGCCATTTTTTTGGTTCAACATTTTTTGGATTATAAGCTATCATCAGAGTTTTTTGAGCCTGTGATTGTCTTGCTAACATATCTGGAACAAATTATGGCTGAAAAAACAAAAATTGGTGAAAATTCTGCTCCCACTAATGCTGACCTCAGGTATATTATACTCATGCCAGTCCATGGCCATACCTTGCCAGCAGATTGAGCTAGAGAGCTGTTCAAATCCTCTTAAGACTCAGAAAGTCTTGTAGTTTACAATGTATTTACTTTTGGATGTCCGGATACTTTTGGATGTCGATCAAGGGCTCTAAAGACTCATGTTCAAGTCTAGCCTAGAATCCAACAAAACTTTGAACCACGAAATCGACTCATTGGATCACCAGTGATGTCATCAAAAAAAATGCGAAACTTGCCTTAATCATGACGTCCTCGACAAAAAATGCCAAATCCAAAACGAACATTTTTTTTATTCAAACTGTAAGACGTCGCAAGTCTTTCGAGGGTTTGAATAGCTCTCTAGCTCAGGGGTCTCCAAACTTTTTTGTTCGAGGGCCACATAAGCCGTTACTCAACAGTCCGAGGGCCGGACATCTTACAAAATGTGATTGTTTCAGGAAATGTTTCTGCCAAATCAACAAATTTTCCTTTGTTATATTGTTTTTCCTCATTGGCAAAATGTCTACGCG
>Ga0210059_1011588_pt1 | contig 13463 bp, 8 predicted proteins | sample Ectturendosymbi2_FD_188042 | JGI IMG/M metagenome (GOLD analysis project Ga0210059, IMG submission 188042) | Ecteinascidia turbinata endosymbiont from Florida, USA - Sample 2 (SPAdes) (version 2) | ecosystem: Host-associated > Tunicates > Ascidians > Unclassified | place: Key West, Florida...
CATCTGCTTTCGTCTTTTTGCGATGATTCAAACTTGCACATATCTCTATTCAAGTATGTACTTTCCACGATGGGTGTAAGCAAGGAATCGATCAGCAAATTTTTGACAAACGAAAGTAAAGAAACTTTAGAAACTTCCAAAGTAAAGAAACTTTAGAATTTGATTTCAAAATTCTTCCATGCACCTTCGGTTTCAAATATAAACTTTATTTTATTTTTCTAAAGCCCATCGGGCTCAATAGGCTCTCACAAAACCTCACCTGAATCTGAGTGGAATTGAGTGGGTTTGACACAATATTGCTGACGGACTGAAAACCTTGAAGCCCAGCGGACTGCCCATAAAAACGTTGTGCCTGCGGTTGAAAAGTTAAAGCGGAGTTGAGTTAATATTACAAGTAATCGCTTTAAGCACGACTTACTAATTTTAAAAGGAAAAACATGCAACCTTTCTTATCTTTAACGTCTTATTTTAATGCATTTCCAAAACCAATATCAGTTCGTTTGTCAAGCTGTGCGTAGTTGTAATATAAACACAAATTTTATCATTTTATACGTGATAGCCAACAAACCATTTAAAAATACGTTAGTCGAGCAAACACGGCTTACGTCTTAATTAAGCCGTGCTTCAGCTAATTCTAGAATTGCAAACATGTAGCTGCTTTTTTATTCTCTACTCGGATTAGAGTCACATGCTTTTTGAGGTGACAGCGGTAAGGAAATTAGTACGAGATGGAATTGCGTCGATAAGACCAATAATTTGACGCGATTCTTGACTTATTTTAAGAAACTATTTTGCTAGATTTAGCACCAGGCAAGGATTATGATTTCCTTTGAAGTATTAAAATGATAGATGTTTTGCTTTCGACAATCAGTAATTTGAAAAATTTTGCCACGCCACCAATACCCGCAATGGCGCATGTCTTGACTCTCTTGGTAAATTTGGCTTTCAGGCCTAAATCGGGCTTCAAAAATAAATTATTTGGTCGTCGTCATACAGCAAGGTTGCATATGCGAGAAAAACTGAGATTTTTAAAACGCATCAGACAATTGAAGTGAGCTGATAAAAGAGTTGGATGAAGGTGCGCATCGTTCAACAAAGGCATACAAATTATTTCTAACCAAGTCATCAAATATGCTGACGAAATTGCTAGCATGTTGTGGGCGAACACTCACACGTTTGAGGATGTAACGCAAAATAAGATGGGCTCTGTAAGCAACGCGGAGGCATTTAATGCTAGACTGTGGCTACTTACACCACAGTTGGTAGGCATACAGTGGCATGCAACGGACGACACTGAGTGTTTTCAACTGCAGTAGAGTACTGAGTAAGATGCACCTGAGATTCTTTGCTGCGTAGTATAATGCCTCGGAGTGTCGTTGTTATCCTTCAGTAAAGTATGAACTGATACCCCAAGATATTCGACATTGGCAAACTTGAGCCGTTCAGAGACTTAGGCCATTTAAGCCATTTACGGAAACAACTGGTGCGGCAGGAGATCCTTTAGGGGGAAAAACTACACCGACTGTTTTGTTATACAGTTAGAAACCACTTCATGTTCAGCAATATAATCCCAACAAGCATTCAGTAAGCTTTGAAGGCCACATGGAATCAAACCAGTGTTCCCTCTAAGATGCGAAACTGCGGAAGTGCGTTGTACCGCCAGACCAATTGCGCAGTAAAATCTCATTTTCGCGCACTTGTAGCATTCCAAATGTAAAAAAAACATACCATTAACACTTTTTGGGCAGAAGCCGAATGCTTCTCAGCGTGTCGCATAGCCCTTTCAGAAACTATTTGAATTAAATGTGCGCTATTTTCGTATTTTGGTGAGATTTTCTACTTATTCTGATAATTCACAAAGTTTGTAATATATTTAGAACCCTCCTAACTCACCCTTAAAATATTCATGCTCACTAAAACAAAAACTTGCTCAGTGTAAAATTTTCTTTTTCTTGGAAGGATCACTGAATGAAATTTTCATGGTTATTTAGATCTTGATTTACAAAGGTGTCAGTATTGCTTTTCAAAATGAAATCAGAAAAGCTTCAACGTGTTTATTTTCCACATCGCTGCAACAGCTTAATTTCCTGTTGCGTCTCCACCGTGGATGGGAGCATGGTTTTCTATTTCCTTGTCTGGTATTTTGCCAGAATTTTCTGGAAGAGTTGCCCCACACTGATTGCAGAAAGCGAGGTGCAAACGACGTAGATTGACGGCAATGGGCATTTGTGGAATACGATGTGCACATATTTAAATTGTTTCATAAAGATTACTTTGATCGTCACCTCTAGGGCTCTTAAAGCAAAGTACTCGCATATCGTTGCAGCGAGAAATGTGCTCTCTAAGATGCTCACTGTCCAGTTTAACTTTAAAGCATCAGTAACTCTACTGCACATTTTATACTTACAGCTTCTTCAAAAGCAGTCCTATCGTATGCAACAATGACGTCAAGAAGTATAGTTGTGGTAAAAATCTTCAATGTGGTATTATCTGCACAAGCAATAAATTTGTAATATACAACCAATCATCTTGTAATAGAAAATCATCATGAAAAGAACAAAAGCGTATTTCGAACATCATCACGAAAAAAAACATTGAGAATTCACATTTTTTCTGCAGAGTTATAGTGAATCCAAGGTACTTCATGGGAATTTCTTGACCTGTGTCAATGAGCATTTGTGACAAAATGACAATGCTATCTGTTGACTTGAAATACAATCACCCGCATCCACCCAAAGCTTACGACATAAGTTTTCACAAGATATGCACTTCAGACTTTTTTGCACTTTATCCATACACGTAAACTCTGCAGCAAATAAGTCTCTCATTTTGAGATGTTGATTCAAATGTTACAGAACACCATTAAAATTCGGTGATCTCTTCAGACTTAAGGCTGCATAGCAAAGTTTATGTGTTGTTCGCACGAGTTGGCTAAGTCATCGCAGGTACAATCAGAAGTGATATCATTGACTTTGCTACTTAAATGTCTGAAGTCCCAACAGGGCCACAAGGTTCTCCCAAAACCCCAGGCCATGAGGCCACATTGATCAGTGGCCCCGCATCTAACAAATATTTTGATTTGTAGCAGTAGGAGGAGATATAACGGAAGTGAGCAATATCTTCCCACCAATTAAAAAGTTTTTCGGCAAAATTTTTCGAAAGCTTGCCAACTTGTCTTCGAAAGCTTGCACAACTTATCTTCCAACCTAGTCTAAAATCTTAACTCCTCTGCTCAATTTGAACCTAATTATCACCAAAATTTTGTTACTTTCAATAGGATAACGAAACAAAACCTCAATCTTTGCTTTTCAAAATTCACCTGTAATCAAGGCTTCGTCTTGTATCGAAACAAATGGGTATACTCCATGGTTTTGTCCGTAAGCTGTAAAAATCGGAACTTCGGGTAAAAACAGCTCGAAATATAAGTGCATTGACAGTCACACGCGTGCAGAGTTAGTGCTTCATAAAAATTTGAAAGTCACAAAACGAACCACTGCGTTTTGCACTGTCAGAAGAGCTAGGCGAACGGCATTCCACGAGAAACATACAGCTCCAGAACAGAAGCATTGTTGCGACAACAAATAAGCTGAACATTAAACAAACGTTTTTAACTGATGGATCTACCCAAAGAACGCAGACAACACCAGCAATATTTCTGTAATTTTATACTTCATTGAGCCTATTGAGTTCAGAGCTATTAATTGCAGCACTTTTGAGCAGCTCTGTGGAAGTTGACTGATTAGTTAAAAATTAGCAATATTTGCATTTCAGCAACTATAAACGTTTTTGCTTGGAAGGTATGGTATTGGAATATTTTTCTGGTGAGTTTAGTCAACCAGAGGCAGTATTTAAGTTCACACATTGCATTCACTCATCGGCAAGGCTTCTAGTTTACTTTGAAAAAAAATTTTTTTCGTTTTGGGTTTGAGTTTTTCTATGGGTGACGTCATAATGGGGGCATGTTCTCGGGCCTTTGTGGCTGAGATTACCTGGCCCTGGGCGCCAATCCAACGGGCCATTTATTTGGCTCAATTTTTTGGAAACTAGGCTATAATCCGAGTCTTCAGAGACCTTGATTGGCATTCTAGCATATCTGGAGCCACAATTATGGCTCAAAAACAAAATAGTGGGTAAAAAATCAAGTCCCACAAAAGGTAACATTGGCCATTTTGGCTAAAGGCCATACCTCGCCAGCCGATTGAGCTAGAGAGCTGTTCAAACCCTCTAAAGACTCGGAAAGTCTTGTAGTTTAGAACACAAATATATTTTTAAGTTTTGGATGTCGGCTTTTTGTTCATGTTTACATAATGGGCGTATGTTTTGCACATTTTGTTTACATTTGGATGACATCATCAGGCCCTGGATGCCACCACCATGAGCTATTTTTTTGACTCGAGTTTTTATTGGAAACTAGGCTATCATACGAATCTTTAGAGGGTTTGATGGACTTGCTAGCGTTTCTGGTTCCGAAATTATGGCCAAAAAAACAAAAAAAATAACGAAATCTCTGGGAAATTCCCTAGGGAATTCTCAAAAATTTGGGTTTTTTTGGCCATATCTTTGGCACCAGAAATGCTAGAAAATCGATCAAGGGCTATAAAGACTCGCATTATAGCCTAGTTTCCAATAAAACTTTGAGCCACGAAATCGGCTCATTGGATCAGCCGATGACGTCATAAAACAAACAGCAAAACATACCCCAATCATGACGTGATCGACCAAAAACCCCAATCCCAAAACTTAAAATTTGCTTTTCTAAACTACAAGATTTCACGAATCTTTAAAGCGTTCGAACAGCTCTCTAGCTGAATTTGCTTCCGAGTTATGGCTGGCCAAATTTTCCCTGAGAGGGAAAATTATACTTTTCGTGAAACCTTTTAATTTTTGGAAACCATTGGGTTTGTGAGCCATAATTTTGGCTCCAAATATGCTAGAAAGTCAATCAAGAGCTCTAAAGACCCCGATCATAGCTTAGTTTCCAAAAAACCTTGAGCCAAAAAAATGACTGGTTGGGTTGGCGCCCAGGGCCAGGTAATCTCAGCCACAAAGGCGCGAGAACATGCCCCATTATGGCGTCACCCGCAGAAAACCGCAAACCCAAAACGAAAAAATTTTTCGAATCTGAACTAGAACACTTGATGAATCCGTAGAGGGTTTGAACAGCTCTCTAGTTCAATACGTCTGGCGAGTTTCAGTATTGCAAAGCTCTGCCAAAAAAGTGGCGCACGCGGGCACTTACGGGTTACTAATGTAGACAAAGGAAGAAAAGAATCAAGTAAAGGTAAGAAGAAAACTGTAGAGAAAACTGTTTAAATTTTAAACCTTTCGATGAATGTTACTTGTATTCAAACTAAGGCCGTAGCCAGGGGAAGCACCAGGAGCAACTCCTCTCCTTTGGTTTTGATAGTTAGCAATGGATGGATTTTTGACCATGATAAATCTCGGATTTTTGCAAAGCTTACCCAAAGGCCTGTTGCAAGGTCGATTTTACGCTGTAATTATGGCATCAGTCGTAGCACACACTACGGCGTACGTTATTTTTACGCAATTTACGTGATTTTCAACGATTTCTGCCCAATTTTCACAACAGTTTGTTCGATGTTTCCCCTTTTATTGAATTTGCTGTTCCTTGCTTTGTACGGCTGAGAAGTGTGCGGCCACAATTTTCCACCAACAAACCGTAGGTTGCCATTCGCAGTACTTGTCAGATTGCATTTTGACTAATACGTCAGCTTCTTTGTGCGGACATGACGAATTTACAGTACAATCCATTCGTTATGCTATTAGTTTGCAACTGGCTGAGAAGTACTGTGTTTCCAAGGTTCCTACAACTACAAGATATGTTTAGCATATGAAATATGGGTTACCCTGTGTCGTACGGTCTAGATTTTGGCTGTGTGGTTACGTTTTTACAACCACAGTAGAATTAAAAACGGAATAGTTGAAAGAAGAAATGTAGCCGTTGCTTTAAATTTTGTTTCTTTCTTTGCTTCCGCACATCAAATGTTAGTCTGTTACGAGCAAAGTGCAGTTGTTTTGTGCGTTCAGTTTTGTAGTAACTTTGGAAATACTCATGTACGGTTTTCAGAAACACTGTTAAAAAATATCAGCTAAAATTTTTATGTTTTAAGCTAGGAAATTTTGAAGGTAGCTGCAGGTTTTAGGTTCAGATCGTTTGTGTTAGAAAGAGATGAACAGAAGACCGCATAGCAGTGCCGCAACCAGCTGATATTTTCGGGGGCGGGGCAAAATGATTGTAACTTGTTGTTGTACGTAACAAATAAACGTGTTTTTGAACATTTCGGTGCGGGGCAATTGCCCTCTTGCCCCTACCTTGGTTGCGGCCTGCCGCATAGCCTGGTAAAGTAGTTTCTGCTCACTATAATAACGTAAGCACAAATCTGTGACAAGAAAACCGCCATCCGCCATTGGGCAGAATTACACGATTGAATGAAATATTAGATCGAGTACAAGCTTTCATCGACCTCCCACTTTTTGTATTACGTAAAAATAACATAGTCTGTCGCAGTGCACAAAGACCATCGCAGCGTTAATGAGCAGGAAGGCAGACAGCCATCTTTTCTTGTGTGGTCATGCGTTTCAACCTTTTCTTTTGTGCTACATTACGAATTGTTTATGTTTATATTTTGTAGATAGGTTCCTGATGATCACGGTTTCGAGGGAAAGCTAGGACGTACCCCTAAATTCAAAACCTGACTCAAATAATTCTGAGTAATGCATGCTTGTTTCGACAATGTATGCATATTCTTGCCACTGTTACATGGCGGACTTTTCCTTTACGATGTTTTTCATTTGCCTTGTTTAGGTTTCAGCACACGTAGAGAATTTAAGACTAATTTCGCCAAAAAGAAGATGGTCTGCAAGCCCATTTAAAGTGAAGAGATGGAGATATGTGTTAACTCCTTCAACTAAAATCTTTTCTGTTCGAAGTCTAATGGCACAAGTCAGATGCACTTTGGACATATGTTAAAGGTATCTCTAGCTTGTACTTCATAATAGATGCTCGACTTGTGCGGCAAATAATCCAATTGCTAAAGAGAGTCAAACTTCCGATAGCTTGCACAACTATTTTCGTTACGGTAAAGGCTTCGGAATGCTTACAACCAGGACCAAATGAGAAAGCTACTGCCCCAGAAAAAAGTACTTTCAAAAACTCAGTCAAAACATTAAGGGTATGCAAAAAAAGGAAGTGAAAAAAGAACATGTCAGTGGTAAAATTCCTTTTGTGCAGATGAATGAATCGTAGTATCAGCTAAAAATATGAACAAAGGAGTATGCAAAGATTTCGAATTTTTTAGCATCGCACTGCTCTCCCCTCTAAAATATATGGCTACAGCCCTGTCAGTGCCTACAAGAGTTTATGATTATTATTTTTTAAATCTACAGAATATGATGCGAGTAGCTTGGGACCTGGAACCCCAAAATATTTATGTTTGAACACCTCACTTTCGAGCTGGCAACGATATATATTCAACTACGTGGACTTTAAACTATGCTATTCTATCATTGATGACATTTTAACACCAGTAAATTCACATTTTTTCTAAAACAATAAAACAATCTCAAGGAAATCAATCTAAGTAACAGGTTATTCATCCATGCTGATTTTATACCCTTTGTAACAATGAAAAACAATTATAAAACAACATAGATCTGAAAAACTATGTTTCTTACCTATTTTAGGAATTTCTGCCCAACAGATGCAAAACACAAACACGACTTGTTTCAACATATCTTTTACCAACAGCTGATTCAAGTTTGAGCGTTAACCGGCATTTAGTTAGCGCTGTACAGTTGTTGGTTCATAGCCTTGCGTGAGTGGCAAGAAAGTTTTTTCAAGAGGTATTTAAGACCTACGCCTCGTATTTGCTGAAGTGGTTTTCTCCGTAAACTCACTACGTACTTTCGAAGGGATCTGTTTATAGAAGAAAATAGTTCCTTTTACACTGGCTGCAGATGAAGTATAAGTGCAGAAAAAAGCAAACGTCCAAGATAATATACTTGTAAAACTTTCACCCCTGAGTTCATAAATGAATGTATTGAAAACTGCAATTCTACATTTTGATAGAAATTTTGCATCAAAGTTGTTGTATCTGACTGTACAGTAAACATTGTTTCAAAGCTACATTCCTTCAGAAAGAGTAGGGTTAAGTGTAATTGCTGATCTGCGCCTTATAAGTTTTGTCCACTCTTACGTGACATGTTGGAGGTCTGGACTTCATCGCTTGTTACGCAAGAACGCTTCACTTCTCTCGTGGAACTTAAAACGCTGTAGAATTATGGTTGGCCTTGACTGCATGTGAGGAATTCTTGACGTGAAACGCGGTAGACAGCTACTAAATTTCTATGATCAAGTAAGCGTTAGCAGAGTTGTTGCGCAATCCCTGGCATTATCTCAAACGCTCTTGTGGTAACCCCCACAACAGAAAACTTTCGAGTATTTTCATTCGGGCTTCAAACAAATCAACTACTGCTGACAAACCGGGCAGCAAGGGTTTGGCTACAAAACGAGATTCTCGCAGCTGATGTTGTTCCATGTTGTGACTAAAACTTCGTTAAGTTCTCTCGATTAAGCTAAAAGTATTTCCTCAATCTCGTCATTGGTCGCTTGAACTTTCCTAGCGTTGCTTTATTTATTTATTTATTTCTATGTAAAGGAAAAAACAAAATAAGATCCCAGTTGGTTTGCAGCAAGCGAAACAACAACGTTGGTTGTTGCTGCATTTGGAATGTTTTTGAAAACACTCAGGTTTGGTAGACTAGATCAGGGCTTCTCAAACTTTTTTTTCTGCGACCCATTTTAAAAACGGTTTTTCTATGCGATCCCCTTCATTGGATAGCCTAGATGTCAATGATACATGTAAAAGTCCCATTACAAATCTCAAGAGGCATTTTTGTCCATGGCGAAATCATACAAGTACACACAATCCATGAAAGTAACTATACGTAATAAAACAACCACATAATGGTAACAAAAAGGCGAAAAAATTAACAAAAACAGTTCAGTTTATAGAAGTCACCAAGACAACTAATGAGGTGGATGTACTCGATGATTTGAAACAACATTTCATTTTTTTCGTGCTATTTGATGATTCACGCTGGTATGATTTAAAATGACGCTACAGTTGGGGTGCTGTTAAAATGTTTTGCTCCTATCAGCGTGGGCCGTGTGCAAATACCGCTCCTGTAATGCTCTACTGATGGCTAACCATTTTTTGTGCTCTTGTGTTATATGATTGTGTCTGTGATATGGACCGCGAGTCTGTAATAAATGATTATTATTATTACATTATTATTATAAAAATGGTTGAAAAAAGCAAAGTTAAGACGACTGCAGAATTTGTAATTGACAGCTGAGTCAACAACATCAAAAAAGCAGTTTTCGTGATTAACACATATTCTGAGGAGCGTATGCACCTCAGGGCGGTTGTAGTGTTGAACAGATTTTTGCTGTTCTTGAACGAATATTTGTCAAAGATATATGCTACAACAACTTGCAAATAATATTTTTGTTGCATAAGCACCAAATACACAGCTTTGTGTAAAAAGTTGGTGATGTAAAACTCTTTTGCAAACAATTTTTATCAAAGCATAAAAATAAGGAAGTTATAAATATGTTTTCCGCAAAATCGGAGGAGGGTCTTGTTTCAAGTCAAGATCAGTCATACGCACTTTATAACACAGTCGGTGTAATTGGAGGTGGAAATTGTGGTTGTAAAGGCGTAATGCAGTACCCTTCACACACAAGTTGAGAGTCGAGGGGAAATGACTCCCAGATTATAGAGGCGTTTAAAATGGTTTCACAGAACGTTCAGAAAGTTTGACAAGAGCTTTCCACTTTTACTGTACCACTACTTTATGACTAAATTGTAGCACTTCCACTTTTTTGCCAATCTTTTCACTCTTTTGTCTGGCTTATTTGCGTTATTCGGACAAATGTGATAAAAAAATTTTTCGCTCAGTCACGTTGCTGTTCATTTATTGCTACGGATAAAAGTGTTTCATAAGAATCAAGCCAATCCATTAAATTTTGAAAGCTGATCGGTGTCTGAATTGCCGTTGTTGTCTAAGGGGCGTGAAGGCAGCATTGAAAGGTATCCAGTGTTGGAAATCATTTGTCTTGTGGATGTATAAGAGAGAGTGACACGCATAGAGATATTACTCCATTGTTTGGCAATACCATGCCGCTTTGTGACCAACCTGTACCAATCATATATCGGGCTTGTTTTCCTACTCTAAAAATTTGTTTCAACGTGAAACTACCGCTTTGTAGCTCGAAACTTTCTCTATGAGAACTACCACGGCACAGTGTTATCTTGCCTATAAAATTTAATAAAATAGCATTTCCTTCACGACTGGGCAATGCCTGCAACTAGATTTTGATCACAGTAAAACTGCAATTCTTTGTCTCTGTAACACGTTCCAGGTATAAGAGACTATAAAACGGTTTGTGAGTGACAGAGTTGTAAGTTGGAGGCGGGCTTATTGGGTCGGGCCGAGTTTCGGGCGGGTTCGGGCTTAAGTTTTTCAAAATGTTTCGGCCGATTTCGGGTCTACGTCCAAATTTTTTTCAACGATGGACACTTTTGTCGCCAGTCACTGTTGAAGCAAATGACTTGATTAAATCTTCAATAAAAATGACTCAATTGTTTATTTAGCCATGTATACTTTGCTACCTCGTCAATATCCGGCAGATGCGCATGCCTTGACTTACCCAGAAATTTGGCTTTCGTGCCTAAGTCTGGCTTCTAAAATAAATGTTGAGCTCGGGTCGGGTTCGGGATTCAAACTAAGGTTCGCTTGCAACTCTGGTGAGAGACAAGGCAAAGTTCTCGCATATATTTGAAAAACAATCTGTGTAAGTTGCTGCTGTTCTTTTCGTAAGTTTATCGTGGAGCCACCGAAGGGGAAGAACAATGTGCAACATTCAGAATTCCTGGATTACGGTTGGGTAAGGGTTTGTGTAGTTTATCTCAAAACAAATCCGAAGACCAAGACGTAAGTAAGCAGACACTCTGGTCTTGGTTTCTACACAAAGGAGAGACCATGTCTTATTCGTTCAAAGTAACGTTGATGGTGATGTTGTACGCCTACCACGGAACAAAGATAAACAGCTGCTTGCACACGAAAAGTGTTGAGCAGCGATGGTGTGAGACAGAAATGAAATCAAGATGCTTCAGAATGCTCACCTAAAAATGAGAAACTTGCCGGCATTTGAAGGCGTAGTGGATCGTGGGGTTGCTACTGGGTCGCGGTACAAAAATGGTTGAGAACCACTGCTCTAGAGTCAGTGGTTCTCAAACTTTCATGAATCGTGCCGCCCTTCATAAGATTCTCAACATATCGTGGCACTTGGGTAATGCAGTATCACGGCAAAGCTAGCTAGTGGAGGCCTCTGCTCGTGGCTCCCAAGGGGCGCCGAGGGCCCCGTTTGAAAAACCCTGATCTAGACCCGTATAGAGTGTTTCGAAGGCTCCGCGATAATCTGATTTTGTAAATTTCATTTCAAAGCATAAAGATTTACAGAAATGTAATGTTAAAAATAGAAGGCAGGCCCTTGTCTTCTTAAGTTATGAGCATTTATTTTCTGGAACCTGTTCCAAGAACTCAACTGTATAGAGTGGCATATGCTGAAATTTTTAACAGCCAGATCATCTTGCAACTGAACATTTGTCCGGGTGGCAGTTGTCTGGGTGGCTGTTGTCCTAGAACAGGGGTGCGCAACATTTTTTGTCGGTGGGCCATAGAACCAACTTCAGACATCTAGCTTGGCCACACGAAAAATTTAGTTTCTTAACATAAACTGTCGGATTAGGAGTTTCATGCATGATGGGGAATAAGGGCCACGCTAAATGGCTTGGCGGGACGGGTTGTGGCCCGCGGGCCGCCTGTTGCACACCCCTGTCCTAGAACGTGTTTGCGTGGGTAATTTAGAGCTCAGATTGTAGGCTTAAACTGTAATTAGAGTGAATCAGTGCCAGCCAGGCCCGTAACCAGCTTGGGTCACCAGGAGGGGTGAAGAGTTTTCTGAGAGGGGCCCAAATTTTTTGAACTATGTCCAGTAATTTTAATCGATGTCCAATACATTTTTCCAGCGGGGGGCGAAAAATTTTTTAGGAGGCTTCGCCCCCCCCCTGGGCCCCCCTGGTTACGGTCCTGGTGCCGATAGGCAATGTGGGCTTCGTAGAAGGTTTTGACCTAGAGTTTCTAGATATCCCTGGTCTGAGTACACTTAACGTTTGCAGTCACAGAAGGGTAATTTCAACAAGAATAACTTACGAAAGATGTTGCTCTCATCTTGATACATTAGACGCGATGAACCTTAGTTTGAAAACCTAACGCAAGGACAAACGGTATATTTAGTTACTATTGTGGTGAAGGCTTTTATTACAAGGAAGGAACTTTAACCGAAACAGTTGTACAACTTGGCAAATGACTGTACTGAATAAAGCTGTTCAGTGCAATTACCATTGAACGTAATAGCGTTGTGTTCACTGCTGAGCAGAGTTGGCATGGGCCGCTAGAATAGCAGTTAACGGCAGGTTTTCACAGGCCAGTTAACCGTCCAAACACTTTTTTTTTCTTGGGCACCGCTACAGTCCGCTCCATATTTTGAAGCACTTTAGTAGATGTTGAGGAAAATTTTTCAGTGACGTTATTTACTTTATCAGTGGTGAGTTTCAGCTTTCAAAGTTGTTTTGGCAGTAAATCATTTAGTCATTTCTGAAATACTAGAGCCATAGTGAGGGCCGGCCTTTAGCCGATGCAACCGATGCAGCTGCATTGGGCCCCGCGCCTCTGGGGTCTCCGCGCCATGGTGTTTGGGAAGGTTATTCATTTTTTTCAGATACTCCTTGAGCTGGAGAAGTCAGTAGAAACGGCTTATAAATCTCATTGTTAGCAAACAATTATCTCGTTTGAACGAACGATGCATTCCTCTACCAAACGTTTTCAAACGTGCTCAATTCTCATGTTATATGCAATATAAGGCGTTATATCTGCTCTCCACCATATCCCACTCTTAATGGATGGAGCTTGGTTGTTACAAGTGCCAGTTACGACTGCAGCTATTGCAAACAATGTAGTGATTCAACTCGCAATGAGCAGGTCAAGGCGAGGGTCTGTCGTATTACCTTAATTTTGGCGGCAGTTCTGTCAACGTAACGTTGTTCAGTTCTCGAAATGCCTTTCTGGTTTGGAAAGTTTTTGGTTGGCTGCGGCAGAGTTGTAAGCCGGGCTTTTCATGATTAAGTTTGTCAAAATGTTTTGGGCCGATATCGGGCTTGCATACAATTTTTTTTACGACGGACACTTTTGTCGCCAGTTACTGGTGAAGCCATCGAGTTGATTAAATCTTGATTAAAAATGATTAATTGTGAATTATTTAGTCATGTGTACTTTGCTACGCTACCGATGCCCCGCATTTGCATACATCTTGACTC
>Ga0210059_1011589_pt1 | contig 13462 bp, 8 predicted proteins | sample Ectturendosymbi2_FD_188042 | JGI IMG/M metagenome (GOLD analysis project Ga0210059, IMG submission 188042) | Ecteinascidia turbinata endosymbiont from Florida, USA - Sample 2 (SPAdes) (version 2) | ecosystem: Host-associated > Tunicates > Ascidians > Unclassified | place: Key West, Florida...
CACTCGAAAAAAAATTTTTGCTTGGGATGTGGGTTTTTTGTGAGTGACGTCATAAGTGGAGGACGTTCAGGCCACTTTGGCCCACTTTGCTTGGCCTTAGGCGCCATCCGTTAGGTGGTAGTATTTTGCTGCAGTTTTTACTGGAAACTAGGCTACAATCCAAGTTTTTTGATACTTAGGATGACCTGCTGGGGTTTGGGTTCAAAAATTATGATGTAAGTTAGTAAAAATATTTGACTAATTAGATAATACGTGGAAGCTCTACTTGTTTCTTGAGCATCAGTATCAACCTGTGTCTTCCTTTCTATTAACTGCGGCGATTCTTGTCTACCCGTATCTTCAACTTACTGAACTTACTATCTTCAAACAACTGAACGTAGAACATATTAAATAACATCAATGCGTGCTGATTTTTGTTACTGGTGCAGTGTGCACAGACAATGACTAATTAGATAATTAATTAATTTGTTTATTTTATATCATAACTTTTGAACCAGAAAGGCTAGAAAGTCGATCAAAGGCTCAAAAGACTCGGACTCAAGCCTAGTTTCCAATGAAAACTTCAGCGAAACACTTTGACTTAGCAGCTGGGCCCTAGGCCAGGCAACATGAGCCATAATGACCCCAAAACTACTTCACTTATGACATCAGTCACAAAAAATCTGCAAAAAAATTTTTTTTTAGTGCAATCTACCAGACTAGCCGATCTGTTTGAGCCCTTGAACAGCTCTCTAGCGCAATCTGTGGAGGAGCTAGGGCGTTGGTAAGGCAACCAAAAACTGCTGTTGTGTAGGCCGAAATCGCAATACTGATATATCATACACCGGCTCTCAAAGTGTTAATCTATTTTAGGTGCATCTGTTTTGGCATCAGTCACTGATATTTGCATCTCATCTTACCTCACAATGAAAATAAAAAAAGCAGTGAAAAAGTCTTTTGCAATTATCCTGATTTTCAACAATATGTTGCTACCACACCTGTGCCCCCTTCACAAACCTTTCATGCCCCTCAGTTTGAGAACTCAGGATCTAGTCCAGAAAGTAATAAAATAGTGGTGATGAAGCTGCATCAAAATTCCATTTTTTAAACTGCATCACGATAGTATTGTGTGGATAAAGGTAATGTTAGGTTCAAAAGACTTGCTGGAATCACACCATAGCAGGTTTACCTTTAAGAAGGGCTAGATCAGAAAAAATAGCATTTAGTTGCATGCAGGAATTAATAGAGCCTAATACATTTAGTCAGATGAAAATAATGCAAAGATTTTCTTTACCAGATATAAAAAATATATTTGACAAATGTGCCTCAAGAAAGTGAAACATATCTTGAGGCTATTTTCAAGTCTAAAGGCAGGCCAACATGAAATTTCACCCCACAAAAAGGACAATATTTATGTATGGAAAAGTCATTATAGACAAAAATTTTTGAAGTGCAAAGTGAGAAAAAGAAGAAAGGCATGTTAAAAGAGAAAGTCGAATCAGATGAGAACCTATTTGTTGAACCAGTTACCAATGCACCACTAAGTGATTAGTTGAAGTTTTTTGAGTACTACATGTAAAAGCTCAAGACATGAAAATGAGTGAGGAGTAAATATGGTGAAATGTATGCTGTTTTCATGATCAAGCACTGAGCCTACTACTGGGAACAACTTTAAAAGGTTTTCTTTGAGGAAGTTGATGATGAAACACCAACAAGTATGGAAATAAACTTCTTGCACAAAATTGAGAGTACAGCTAATACAAGTCACTTGTGGGATTGGCCCACTGTGAAAGACATGGATATTCTCTTCTATGCATTAAGTATTGCTTTTACGGTTTAAACCAGCCAATACTTACAGATGCAGGCACAGGAAAAGCTGGTTTAATTTTTAAGCGAGAGCATGGTGTCCAAAAAGTTTACCAACCTCTGCAAGTTTGGAAAAGAATACTGATGACTTGCTCAAGACTGCTTGAACTGAAGTGATCATTGTAGTTTACTGTTTTTGCATGAAAGCATGCTGCAAATAAATCATTGCAAGTCTACATTATGGTTAAATACTTGTGGAAGAATGTGGATTATTTTTAATGCACAGAACACAATCAAATATGGATGAAAGAGTTGTAGTTTTTTTACCCCTTCACCTGGGTAAAAAAACTAGTGTTTTTATATTATTATTTTTCTTTGGGAGAAGAAAACCACAAAATTTCACTGTCACAATATACTTTGACATGGGGGTTGCCTTCTATCAAATGACCAAGAAAATGCCTTAGCTTGTTTTAGAGATAATACAAACTTAATATTTTTGTTTTTTTTGCCCCATTTGACTATACAATTTTATTCCAGTAAGGATTACCGTCTGGACCAGGGGTTGGGAAATGCGTCATTTTCATAGTTTGTGCAGCCTGCTGACCATTTTGCTCACTTACAAATACGTTTGTTTTGGTTGCTAGTTTCTACCATTTTTTGTCATAATGAATATTTGAGTAAATAAAAATTCATCTGCCCCAGCAAAAGAGCCCAAGGCTAAACTTCATACCGCCAGTGAAGGATAAGTATGAATACCTAAAGTTGCACACAAAAAATCAGCTTGAAACTCCTTGCCTAGCTTTAGCAGGACTGGAGATACAGCACACTGAAAAATCAAAAACAAACTTTGTGGTCTAACTGATGCGCAGTTAACTGAAATGCGACCTTTGACTAGGAAAAGTTTATCTACCCCTAGGCTGGACCATAAAAAATTCAAGAAGTTGTCACAAAATTGTGTGGTTTCAGTCCCCACATAGCTCATTGCTGACTTCAACCATAGCTGTGTTCATGTTGGTGCATTTTAAATTATGGAAACAAAAGAATAAGTTAAAATGCTTGACTAAAGCTAAGCTAGAGTACAATTACTTGCAAACAAATTGGTTGTGCTTGGTGTGAATGCATGTCCTCCTCCAGTCTTGCTGGTAAAATATAACATAGTTTTTTTACTTTTTTGCATGCATGCAGATTTTTTTGATATTGGATCTCAGTGAATTAAACTCAAGAAATTCTTCGTTTTCTTTCAACATGTTGCTAATTATATATCTGTTAAATTTTAGAAAAACTTGGGATAAACTTTCTGAGCTAATATTTTGCAAAGCTGATTTTGCTTTTGTCAGGGTATGACTTCGAGTTCATTCCTGGTTTGGACAACAAGTACATGTGTCCAATTTGTCTGCTGGCATTGCGTGATCCTGTTCAGACTGGCTGTGGTCATCGTTTTTGCCATCTTTGTATTCTTCGGTGTATCAAGTAAGCAATTACAGAAGATATTTGTTACCTTTGCTTATTTTGCTCTTCAGCATGAAGACAATGCCAATAATTCAATTGTTGCATGCTATCTGTGCTACCAAGCCTAAAGAAATTTTCACTCAAACTTTGTTTTTGAAACATAAGATTTGGAATATTTGTTGTCCAAACCAAGTTGCAAATATGAGCTTTATTTTGCAATTGTTTGTTGCTGAGCCTTGTTGTTTTGAAGCACCTTAAAAGTATTTTTAGGCTAAAAATTCTATGCAACGTTTTTCTTACACTTTTTGAGAAGAGTCTGAATTTTTAGGATTGTTAGTCAACATAATTAACACAATGCAAAGGCTGGTCAAACTAAAATGATTGTTTGTTGATTCTTGCTTAGTTTTGGGTTTGTGCACATGCATTTAAAAGTTGTTTGATTTTTATACTATCGAATTGTAGTTGCATTTGTTCTATACTTTTAACCTATTTGTGTTTGATATAACATTTTCAAATATTTGTGTAAAATACAGCCATTCAATTCTGAAGATATCCCTGGTCTGACACTACCAATGTCAAACACATGCTTTTCAGTGTTTCATCTCAATTTCTGCTGGGTGTTTTAATGTTGTTGGTTCATGTTACGTAGAAAAAAGGCACGATGTCCAATTGATCAGATGATCTTGTCATCCAAGCAACTGTTTCATGATCGTTCAGCTCAAAGAGAAGTGCTAGATTTGAATGTAAGGTGCCCACACACTGGCTGCAATGTGCAAACAGAACTGAGGAACATACAGGTGCTTATATGGGCATGTCACATTAAAAACAATTCACGCAAAGCATTTTGATAAGCCTGAAACTGAAGTTTATAGTGCGTTTTTTTTGCATGGATTTGGTATCAAACCTTTCTTTCATTTGCGACTTAAGTTTTACTTGGTGCCAAAAGATTTGTGTTGAAGAAAAGATGTGTATCAATTGTTACTTGAGAAAATAATGTTCTGGTTGTTTGTAATGGGTGGAAGGCCATGGCTAAGAGGCTAGGAAATGGTTGTTGATTTGATAATTTTAGGATGCATTTTTATTAAACATTTGCAAAGATTCATTTACTGTTCAATTTCAGCAATTTTTGTCACCTGAGCGTTTCGTGTTTTGAGAAACGTTTCAAAACAATACAAATTGTAATATCACTAAAGGAATGAAATCTTTTTGATACTGACTTTTTCTGTTGGTTTGCTTGCTTGCACCTTGAACTAAGCAATTATTTCAAACTGTGAATAAAATGCATTTGCTGAGCAGGAAATCTGCTCTTTTCTGGACAAGGCTTTGTGTTGCCGTTTTCTTCTGAGTTTTAGCTCAAGGTATCATCAATCCGCTATTTGTTGCCAAAACTGTCAGCACTCGTTTTGCAGGACGTTGTTTTGCAAAAAAATTTGTGTGTACGACATTGTGCTGGTTTTCTTAGGAAACTGTTAAAATTTGTGTCATTACTTTTGCGCTGCAACATATTTATGTTGCCGAAAAGTGGAATGGAAGAAAAATTTTTCATACGTATTTCGAAGAAGTTTTTTTGCAGTAGAACATAAGATCTGACATTATTCTCCGATCTTTTGAAACATTTTTTGGCGTGTGCTCCGAACGAAATGGGGGTTTGGACCAAAACGAAACGACGCAGGGATAAACCGTACATTGCATTATAGTGCTGTTCACCTTCTGATGCGTTCCTACAGATTCCCGACACCCATCACGCATTAATTTAATTTATTTGTTTGTGAGCAGACACGGAGTCCATAGTATGAACACACACATTAAACAAGGACTTTTTTTTATAATAAAAGTCTTTTATAAAAAAGATTTTTTTTCTTTTTTTTTTCAAAAAAAAAACGAAAATTGATAAAAGTCAGTTATCGTGGTACTTCTGTAAAATCAAATATCGCAACCTCGATTGCAGAATGGGAAGCCACTCTACCAGTTGTGTAAGATGCGTAGTTGGATTTTTATGCAGAGATTGGTGCTGAAACAGCTGCATCTTGAAACTCGGCTATTCATATTGCAGAGTCATATAGAAATTTGTCCAATGAAAAAGGTTCCTTGCAAGCACGGATGCGGATTACTACTTTCACCGGAAATAATTGAGTACCATGAAAACAACCAGTGCCCAAGCAGACCAGCGACCTGCTCTATTTGCCAGCAGGTGTATCCTTTCAGTGCTCAAGCTGTAAGTTAATAGTGCCTACTTTGAAAATTGTGGTTGTTTTTGCAGCTATGCGAATGATTCAACTTGATTTTAATCTCCTAATAAAAATGCCTCGTTTTGTGAATAAATTGGATCGATCTGCAAGGAATACCGGTTCTTGCTGTGAATGACATGTTGAGAATTCACTCAAATCCCACCTGTCAGATATTGTTTATTAAGATATCATCGGTATTTGTCGGCTGCGCCAGCATTGATTATGTCCAGTTTCCCTGATAGCGATAAACGCTGGTAAAGTGCATTTCGACGGACGGCTTATCGCGTCTGTTTGGCCATCGGTCAGTTCTTTTGTTGCCGAACATGAGTGAAAGGTTGACCGGCGCGCGCCCACTGTTACATTGTGCCGTGCCCAAATAATGTTTACGAGTCGAGTCAAAATTGAGCACTCTTGATTGCTAGTATTTTTACTGTTATTTTACGTTTGTAGGCACATGAGGATGAGTGCAAACAGCACGAGCCAGTTGAATGTCCGCATTGCCAGCATGAAATAAAACGCTACCGGGTGAGTGTTAATCCGTTTTGCTGAAATTTGTGGTTGCCGCTACTACTACTTTTCACGTTTCCAGCGTTTGCGTCAATTACGTTTTAACATGCATGGTTTGAGACAACAAATGCACCGTTGTGCGTTCAGTGCTGCGTAGAAACGGAGTTCCGGCAATCTGATAAATCGCTTGCCTTATATTTTCATCAAGATAAAAACATTTTCGAGTACTCGTTGTCCTAACTTTGCCCTGAAGCACTGACCTGTCGCACGATCTCGCATCCTGTCACGTGGCTGGTACTTTGCTTTTTGTTTGGCGTAGCTGCTGGTATCACGGCTTCAATTTACATATAACGATGCCGAGGTATGCAAGTTTCAACAGCTGCGGAACTCGTATAACAGGATATCTTGAGGAAGGCGGCGAACTCGGTTGTGTTGAAAGGTTTTGAACGAATTTTGTCCACAAGGTTTTAATCATATTCTCTGTATCTGAGACCATTTCAGGGGGGCAAGACTTTTGCTTTTATTGTATGTTGAAAACAAATTTTTCCGCGCACAACAAAATTTGGGTGAGCCCAAAATGGATTTAGGGGGCACTGCCCCGAATGCCCCCCGTGGCTAAGGGCTTATCTGAGCCGGTCCAAAGTGCGCGCGTGTGACTGGAGATCTGTTTGTTTATGCGGAAACGAACCACGATACTGACAGATTGAAATATTTTCTTAACAACTAACTGTGCCGAACGGTACTCTGACAACAGCTTTCGACAGTGAATTGCTGCTCACTTCCACTTGCATGTTTTTCAGTTTAACCAGCATGTTGCCAGCGAATGCCCGCAAGCGCCCATCAAGTGCGTTTTCGATAAAGTCGGATGCCACCAAGAGGTGAGGCGCCTGCTTAACTTCGCCTATGCTGCGTTTTACTACTGCAGCGCTTCTTAAAGTCTAACTCCAAGTAGTCGTTGCTGGCAAGCTGGTTGCCTACACCTTTAATTTTGTTGCATGGCAGCAATGTGCTGCAAGGAAATACTCAAGGTGTTGTCGTGCGGTGCTACGAAATTGTTTCTTCTAGTTTCAACTTCACGAACTTAACTCCTCGGCACTCTGGAATGAATTGCGTATGCAATAGATTTTTGATTAGATTGCAACGGACCATATCGCTCTTGTGAATTTTTTTAAATCTTAGACTCAAGTCAATAGAAAAATAAGGCTGAGATATTTTTCTAAGACGTTTTGCGAAGCTGCAGGTGGTACAAAGCAAGAACTGAAAACCGCTTTCGCTTATTTTCAGTTAAAATCCTTTTAACTCCTTCCGTGAGGCATGCGTATTCCACCGCTGCGTCCTTACCTCGACACGTTAATCTCTCTCGACCCTCCAGCATGTTTACCAATACCAGGCCTGCACAACATACGGCCCGCGGGCCACATGCGGCCCGCGAGATCTTTTCTTGCGGCCCGCGAAAACTCAGTTGCAGAAAATGTTGCAAAAGCCCGACTTCGGATAATTACTTGTCCTTTCAGAATTTCTTCCACACTATGAAGAAATAGACTTTTGCGGCCCGCGGCGAGTTTATGTTGATCAGTTTGGCCCTTCGAGCTTTCTGAGTTGTGCAGGCCTGACCAATACAATGCTGGCGCACGTTGATGCCAGTCACTGTCTTTACCTTTCTCAGCATGGGACGAGGCGTCGGTCATGGTACATTCAATATTCTGCCGGACTCAACCACCGGTGTACCACCTCTTTCTTATTCAACTGTCTCTTTGTTATCTCTGTGTGTTAGCACTTTCAGTCAACGTTTAGCCCTCACCTTATGTCTTCTTGTTGCAATTCGTAATAGAATGGCGGAGTTTCTGCAGATAATTCTCGAGGCTCTTGTTACACACGTTACTCTTGAACGACAGAGCACCTGCTGATGAACTCTGACGCACCATTCAACCGTCTGCGTGAACTTTCCGAATGCAGCTTCCGTCGCGTATATTATCAAACAAAACAATTTGTGCAAATGTGCAACCTGACTGCACATCGCTGAACTGACTTATCACGAAGAACAACTGTCTTTACCCTCGTGATTAGCGATACGGAATCGGAATCTGTGCTTTCTTGGCCTGACACTGACTACTGCCCAGCAACAAACGGAATAACCGTTTCCCGCTTTTTATTGCAGCGTTCACGTCACAGCATTCAGAAGCACATGGAAGGTTCGACGCAAATCCATCTCCAGTTCTTGTTGAGCGCCGTCAGCGCATTGCAGAAGCAAAACGAAAGCTTGCAAAAGTCACTCCAGGACGCGCAGAGCAAGTTAAACAACCTGGAACAATCCGAAAACATCCATTCGTCGGTAAAGTAGCTTGTTTTTACCGCCAGAGTTTTAGTGTGTTGCAGCGCTCGTAATTTGAAACAGTGATTTAACAATACTTTGCCTTGATAGTAATGGTCTTACGCCTAGCTGCATATGTGAAAGCAAAGTACGTGACGCGTTGAGACATTTCAATAGTATGCGTTTTTGTCTAACACCTGCGCCGCTGGAACACTGGTCACTGCATCTTGTGGGCGATGCGCGACTTCGGGTTTGCAGGAAACAGGCGGCACTGTGCACGTAAAGCTTTACATTCGTCTATTTTTTTGCTAAGGCGGCCTGCAATATCATCTTGGCCTATAGTCATGCTTGGCTTAGTCATGTAAGGTGACACATCGCATTTGCTGCTGTGTTAAGGTCAGGATTCGTTCTGCGAAATTGCGATGTTAAATCCTTTTCTTCTTTGAAAAGAAACAATTGTCAACTTTTGCGTCTTCTGTCGAGTCAGTGCTGGGGATGTGGCTGCGAGTGTACTTGCGTAACTTTCGCTTGGGCGTTGTTTATCGAACGTGACAACAATACGTCCGTGCTTAGCAAAGCCATCTGTTTAGCGATGCCCGATGACGTGTTGTTGTTGCTACCTGCCAACGCGTTACCGAGCGGTCTTAATGCGTATGGCTAGAGAAGCTTAACAAATATATCTTGCATCTGAGGTCGCGTATGAAGCAGCTGTGAAATCTTGTGTGTCGTCACAATCGTTTTTTTTATAAAATGCGCGCTGCATCCCTAGCCATGTGCTCTGTGTAAGTCTGCGGTCGGCTCTGTCGTGGTTCGAACAGGAAGGCCAAGGTTGGTATCGATCCATTCTCTGACAGCAGCTTGAACCGTGACTAATGCTATCTCCAAGGATCTTAAAGGTGCTTTGTATCAACGTTCAACATTGATCTGCGTGCCCAGTGTGTCTTCCTTCCCTTGTCCGGTCGCACCTTCAAGGGAACGCAATGCATCCCACTATTCTTATAATAACATTCTGGCTATGGAACAACTCCTATCACCATTTGCGTATGCTGTCAGTCTTGTATTTTTTGCATCGGGGTTGCGAAACCTTGGCTTGCTACGCGTGCGTTTTCGTTCGATGAAAGTGTTGAAACTGAAATGGATTCGCTGCTTCGTTTTTGCTTCTCGACCACGGACTATGCGCATCCTAGGTTCACTTCAATGCAAGATTCAATGACAGACCGCACTGATTATTGAGCCTGCAACTTGTACAGTCTTGCCTGACGTTTCAAATTGTGCCTTAGCCACGTAACGTGATCAATGCTTGTATAGATCTCTATCTTGTGCGCCCGATATTACATCTGCCACACAACGCGCAAGACTAATAAAAAGCAGAATTAGAGGGTCTCAGCTTACAGCGGTCTTTCATCGAAGCTACTTACTCCAGTTGTTACGGCGTGATCTAGTAACAAAGGGCTTTACAAGCAAAGAGCTGTGTATTCGGGTGCGTGACACGTCCAAAACCTTTCCTGGAAAAAAGCCACCTGGCTTCAATTCAAACGGCATTTCGCACATTCAACATCGCTTTGCAAGTTCTTCTAAGAACAACCGGAAAATTGCAAAGTTGCGATCGACAGACCTTTTTACTGTACGTTGCGCCGAGGTCTTTACAAACAAACGTCCAGCTTGCCGTCCCTTACGATGCGTTGGATTTTCTATCTGGTTGGCAAAATACTTGTAACAAGGGTTGTTACCGCAGTACAATATTGATTCTTTAGATGTTTTTTACTATGTCATTTTCTATCGGCACTTCATGTCGGAGAGGTTTATGAACAGAAATCTTCTTTTGAATAAACATTGATGGCAGATTCAAGGACGGACGATGCGTAGTTTTCCGTGAATCGACTTCCTATTAAAATTTTTGCCGATAGGTCCCTTGCTTGTCTCACATGTGGAGAGTAGTTACAGAAATGTTTCATCATGTTTTAACAATGAAAAGTAGTAATCGCACAAATTTACGGTAAACTACTTGTGCACATCCGACAAGAGTTTGCTGCGTTCGTTTATGATAATGCGGGTCACCGTTTGGATTTGTATGTTTCCGCTTGACCGCTGCGAAATGTTTCCTGGTGTCAAGTTTCGATCTCTTCGCCATTCGGTGGCCGACTTATGGCTTGCTGAAGGACCGGATGATAATTGCTGACTTTAGCGAAACATTTCCTGCCACGAACAAGCTTGGGTATTATAATTTAAATCACGCAAAGTTTTTCAACCATCGAAACGCAGCATCGAGGAAATTAACGACTTGATGCCAGCAGTTAAATAAACATAGGATACCAATCGCAAGATGCTGCCAGCGGAGTCAAGCGAAAGTGCTAAATTTAAGAAGAATGTGGGCAAGCTAATCACGAAACCGTTAACGTCGCTTGCATGGTTTGTCTGGTCCCATTTTGCTTGGCATTTTTCGAGATAAACTTTCCATCTTGGCCCTGCTTCGATGTGCTGTCAATGCGACGGTGGTGATTCTAAGATGTCAGCGCTTTTCGTTAAAAAATCGCTTGCATTATTGCCTCACACGCCTGGTTCTCCTATTGCTCCTTGCCAGAGCTTAGTCACGTCGTTTCGTTACTGCTTCGCTATTCTCTCAGTCGTGACACTGATTTTAGCCGGAATCCCTGGGAGTTTCTGCACGAACGAAACGTAACACGTAGTTTGCTGAGAGGAATAATATCTCAATGCAATCCCTTTGCAGCTTTCAGATCATTTTGGTCAGCTGGACACCGGTGAGGATAGTACCACCATCACCAGCCTTACCAACATATATGATAGCGGGCCAGACCTCCCCAACGGCTCATCGGCGACTGGTATGTATGCTCTGTTGCGAGTGGTTGCGTAGCTGTTCGATTAGCTTGGCGTAGAGGTCCGCTGGTTGAAAACTTTGGAATCAGCAGGGCGTCAATTTAACGGCTAGGTGCATTTTGGCCGCGCATGGTTGTCCGCAACTTATGAAAACTGTACAGTGATGTTTTGTGTTAAGGCCATTAAGAGTTAATTTTGCTGACTTAGCTTACGTCAGCTGTCTTCCGGCAAAGTGATTACTCACCCGTTCCTTCATCGTGCATGTGTGACGTTGCAACGAAATCGTTCCTCCGTTTGAATTTATAAATGTTTTTTGCCATTTTTGTCAGATTCTTTTAATTTAGGAAATGGCGTTTTATGCCGTGGCGCTAAATATGTTGTGAAAAGTTGTGTTTTCGCTGTGTGAAGCAAATCGAAAGTTCTATTGTTAAAAATCGCCGCTCAGCTTACAACAGTCCTATTTGCAATTACAAAACTTTGGAATGCACAAAAAGTTTGTCCTTAAACATGTAAATTTGTTCTGTTGGTACTGAAATATGATTGGGTTTGGAAGCAAACCAAACACTCCGGAGGTATGCTTGGCTTCTGCGATGTTGCTGAGCGCAACACTCAAATACCATTGTTGGGATGAACTAGGTTTGGTTGCGCGTAAGATCAATGCCTAATGCCCACACACCGAACTGTGAATAAGATGGGCTGCTTTCCTGTCGAATAAATTTGGATAGAAACGCCGTTGACTGACTCATCGAACCATCAGATGTGCGTAGTAGAGCATTGCTCAGTGTTGTCAGGTTAGGTTTTTAAGACGATGGAATGTTGAGGTACCTCCAGCACGATTGCTTTTAATTACACCCGCGGTCATGTGTTTTGCTCTGAGTATTAATGTTACTATCCTTCGAGGCAATAACCGACCGCTGTTTCTTGGTTAACCAAGAAACTACAAATGATGCTTTATGCTATAATTCAAGGTTTCTCACCGATTTGAGCCAGGTGGCAGTTTTACTTGAGTCGTATACTGTTAAGGTGGTGTAGTATCTTTAAGATGCTGGCATGTTTTCTAGTTCGTCGCCAAAGCTTCAAGACACCGGCTGACCAATGTCGTTACGTGTTATATTTGAAAAACATTCAGGCGAACGCTTCGATACAATGCAAAGAACTCCTAGCAGCCTCAATCAACAGAAAAATATGAACATTGCAGGCAGAGCAGGCGTTTTCTGAGAAAAATTCCACGACCAGTTGAATCCAATACATTTTACCTGCGAGGGAAAGTCAGCTGCAGCTGTTTGCGATGCCAACACCGTTGGCAGGTTTCAAAACCTGATAATGATGTTATTTGTTTTATAGACACCCTTCTTTCCTGCCAATTACAAGTGCGAGGGTGTTAGTTTAGTGTCGCACAACAACTACCTCCTATTTTCTTGCCGGAACGACTATCCCCAATTTTGTTTTCAGGAAATAAATGAGCTATAACAAAGGGATATGCTTCACTGGATCTACAAACGTGAATTCTAAATTGTCAATTTTCGTTGGACGAAGCGTGCTTGAAAATAACGGGAAACAAACCCTTTGACAACCGTATTGTATGCTACGTATGCACATTTGTTATCCACCCAAGACTGCAAATCCCCTCGAGCATAAGTTGGGCGTATGGGTGCAGCCTTAAAATGACAGAAAGGCATCTGGCGTACACAACGTCTTCTGCACAATTTTTGACGATGTGCGCTCTCGTTTAAAGCATGACTTCGTTTTTATTTAACACAAGAATTAATCGCAACGCCGCTCAAATCAAGCTCACTTTGCCACGCATCTCGCTATAGCAAAAATTTTGCGGGCTTCGTTTGAAGCAGAGACGGTGCAGAGTGACGGACTAAAAGTTTCGGGCGAGACGTTTGCAGTTGTCGCTCTTGGCTGACACAGTCTGGAACTGTGCGTTTGATTTCGGCGTTTTAATGACTTAGTTAAGCAACTGTCATTGGTTGAATATCAGGTTTTCGTTTCTCTGTTCAGCATTGTCTTCACAAAGTTTAACTTCTGAAATCGAACAGTCGTGATTGAATCACTTCAACAGCAGCGGCTAAATATTTATCTGAGACGTTCTTGTTTTGCGCGTCGTGACTTGTGCTTGAATGCAACCTGCACGTGTGTGAAGAGAATGAAGAATACGACGAAATCGCTCTCATCAAAGCTTTCAACAAGCACAAAGAAGAGAGCAACATCCCGACCGCCTCTTCCAGTTCGTCGGCGTCATCCCCTGCCGTCATCAGCATTGCTGGCAACATAGGGGAGAATCCGGCCAACAGCATACAAGTTCTAACGAAGAAACAAACGGATCTGGACCAGAGGATGG
>Ga0210059_1011590_pt1 | contig 13461 bp, 9 predicted proteins | sample Ectturendosymbi2_FD_188042 | JGI IMG/M metagenome (GOLD analysis project Ga0210059, IMG submission 188042) | Ecteinascidia turbinata endosymbiont from Florida, USA - Sample 2 (SPAdes) (version 2) | ecosystem: Host-associated > Tunicates > Ascidians > Unclassified | place: Key West, Florida...
GGGGGTAGCGACTAGTTGAAGAATAGAGTAAAACCAAGAAAGTTAAGTAAGAAGTATTGAGTATCATGGTTATAACACGTTCGAAATCTACCTCCCAGATCTCGCCACCAGCTGGCTCACACGCCAGTAGGGGCGAGGGAGGATTAGATAACAGTACCAAGTGATTCTTTGGTGTCTGTTAGGATTTTGATTAAACAAACTGACATGCCAAGTTGCGTTTTCATAAAAACTTGTTGAAGTTTATCTAAAGCATATTGCATCCCAGGAAAATTATGCCATTTCCAAAGTTCAGGAATTTTCAAATTACAGAAAAACGGCTGACACTACGAAAAAACTAACGTCATTTTCGGACTCAGCGCACCAAAAAACATCAAGAAACACCAAAAAATCAAAATAAAAGAAAACAAGACCAAAAATTTGTTGCCCAGTGAATTGGCCATAGCTCGCTAGCCGATTGAGCTAGATAGCTGTTCTAACCCTCCAACATGCAGAAAGTCGTTAGTTTCAATTTTTAAAAAATTGAAGTTTTGGGTTTGAACTTTTTTGGGGTGGGGAAGGTCGAAGATTTCTGGGATGACGTCATCGGGGCCTGAGAAAAAATTCAAGAAGCAATTTGTTTTTTTAAACTAGGCGAAAATCCGCATTTTTACAGCCCTAGATTGGCCTTCCAGAATTTGTGGTTACAAAATTATGGTCAAAAAATCGATGATCATTTAATTAATCCCCTGGGGGATCCGCACTTGAAATTGATTTTGGTAATTTTACACAGTAACCTGAAAATGAATTATATTTCAATCAGTTCTTCAGATTGTTTGTTTTTCGTGGATTCAATATTTGTTTTCATGAAAAAACTCAAGAAGCAATAAATTATTTAGTCAATTCTTCGTTACGTCATTGAAGTCAGTTTTTTGCATTCTTAAGTTAATTACAGTATGTTGAGTTTTTAGGTCAAAGGGTTTTGCCCTGATTTTTCTTAAAAATTTGATTTTCTACGAGTGAGAGCTGGAGCGGGAAGGCCGCTCCATTTGAAACAGCGAGTGTCCAGTGCTCATTTCGGTTGCCAATGAAAGCAAAAGCATTGTTGGTGGTGGTTTTCTTACAAAAGAGCTACTTAACTCTATTGGAAAATAAAATTAGGAATTTTTTATGTTTATTGTATTCAGCTTGTGTTTCGATGCGTTACTGTTCTTACCAACTTCGATTACGCCTGCTATTATGACTTGTTAGTTTCTCGCAAGTTTTAATTTACTATGATATTCGTTGGAGGTTGTTGCTAAAACAGTTTATCTGTTGAATTTTTACTCTGGATCGTCTATGTGCCCGGCTACGATGTGGATTATTTTCACAAGAATTCTGAACGTAATATTAGCGTCTTAATACAACTTCTTTGTTCAGCTATTTAATGGCTTGATTCACCTATTTAATACTTTCATTAAATAAAATGATTGAAATTTACTACCTCGTGTTTGCTATATCAGGCTTGGGGGTCGAAAACGACATGGCGAGTGTGAAAAGGTTGAGAAATAAAAAAGTTTGAGAAACATTGATCTAAATGAATTACATGATCATCGTACAGACGAAAGAATTGCTACTGTTCTGCAACCGCGCTATACCTGAGTTTCAGAAACCGTTACTTGAACAGCGATGGTGCACTGAAAAAAACTGCCAGGTAAATTAGCGACAGTCACAAATAACGCAACTTTAATAAAAAAGTAATTGCTCCGGATCAGCAAAAGTTCTTAACTTAGGTCTTTCCCGACAGACTAATTCGTTTTTTAACAAAAACATTTGCTTTTTTACGCCCAAAGGTGAACAACCTATTACATCGTTTAAACAAAAAGCGCTTATTTGAAAACATACCCTTTAATATTTTCCTTTCAGTGCTCATACTGTATATTATGCTGAAATTCAAGTAGGTGCCAATGTGCTGCTTTCTAAATTAAAATTGTCCAAGCATTAAACCCCATTTACTGAGAAGGTTAGCTGTGCAGTATGACTTATCCTATGGGTCAGGGGTGGCATCAAAAAGAAGTATGCAAGTACATTCTGGACAAATAATGACTTATTGCTGAATACTCGCTTTATGCAGACATGATTCAGCTTATTAGCTGAGTCATATGAAACAATAAATTAATCAATCAATACTGCAAACACGTTATCAATTTTTCTTTCACCTTTCTGTTATGAAACATTCCTAGTTAGATCTTTGCAAAATAATCAAGGCCATGCCTTTCCCTAAGAATTCTATACCTTGATTGTGTGGTAGATCACACTGAAATAAAGTTAATTTTTGTATAATCTTAGTGAACTAGGTGGTAGTAGCGAGAACTGATGAAGATGTCACAACATCGAAGAGCACCAAAAGTTGTTTGGAATGACTCGCATCGCAAATTGCTGAATGTGTAAGAATTGCACTAAACCTTCGATTTTCTGACCTTTCCATCTTATGAAATAAAAACACGTTTGTGATTATAAAGCAATCAAACTTGTCCGACTTTTTCCTCTACTGAATACGATTTGAAAGTTAATTCCAGTTCAAGATGTATCAAGAAAAAGAAGAATGCATCGCTTTGATTGACTAATTAGGCGCATACCAGAAGGCCACTTACTTTCATCAACTTACCGAAAACTTCCACATCAAGAAAGATGCCTCGATTTGAAATCAGAACACCCTGCACAGCATAAACAATATGTGGTTTACACTCTGTTCCAGCGGTTCCCGACCGGGGGTTTCCAGACCCTGGAGACCGAAACAAGATTTTCAGGGGTCCGGAAGGCGATTTTCGAGGGTTGCAAATTTGTATGTTCTTAAAAGTACCTTTTTTCAAAAGAAGCGAGAGTTCCGAAAGCTTGCATGTGCTATTGCTCAAAAGAACATTATCCAGTCTAATTGTTCCAGTTAACGTTACTGATGTAGCAATTCATATTAAATGCGTGCATTGCTATCTCTGCTTCATGCTGCAGTTACCACGCAGAAGATGGCCGGTGATGCGATTGCAAGAGCATAGTGACTTTTTAAATGTTTATGAGTCAAATATGGCGAGTTCTGTAGCATTTTTGTTTGATGCTACAGAACTCGAACGTTTCTGGTGTTCAACTGAGCAAAGTTACCAGAAGTTATGTACAAAAGCCAGGGCCGGATTTAACTGATGTGAGGCCCTAGGCTAATCCACTTGTGAGGCCCCCTCTCCCACTGTTGCGAGTAAAAATGGAAAGCGTCAATCAATCTGTGAAAATCCGAAAATGACGCTCTGAAAGTACGGTCAGTAAAAACTTATAAATCATTACTGAAGTGCCCAAGATCAATGCGCTTGTTTCTGCCTTCGACGCAAAAGCGTTCAATTGCACGAAATTGTTCAAATCCTACTTAGCTGGCGGGAGCAGGGTTATTAACTGCCACAGGCAAACCAACCGAAATCGCCGCAATTGAAATATTTGACAAAACACATGGCCTACGGTTTTTATAAGAATCAAATCTGTTTTTTTCTTATCTGTGTTAAAAAAAAACACACTGCACCTATATAGTATGTGTAGCGGCATATAAAGTTTAAAGAAAAACGTGAGGACCACGTTGGAAGTCGCTTACCACGGATGTAAAGATCTCACACACAGGAGCAAAACACGTCAAGTGAAACGCACTCAAATGGATGTAACTGTTAGGTTCACGATTCGCGTATATCCTACTTTTTCAGACTGGTAAGAATCGAACGCAACCAAACTGTCGCATTAAAAGATGTGAAGTTTAAAAACCAGAACCGTGGCCAGAAAGTCTTGAATAGGGATTTAGATTTGTGCAAGGAGGCTTGACATTCTGAAAATTTGATTACATCTTTAGTGATTTATAGTTTTTCATATTAATATTTTGGAAAGGCTGAGTTTACCAATGCCCACCGCGACTGGACGACTGGTTTAACGGAGACTGGACTGGTTTAAATTTCGCTTTTGCTGTTATTGTTGAAATACGTTTCAAGAAATTAAAAGCGACAATCATAGAACCAAGTAAGCCAAAAGTTTTTTTCCTGCCTTCTTCGTAACAAAATTATCTAAGAAATCATTATAATTTGTTTGCTTAAGTTTGTCACGTTTAATGTAGCGAATGCTTAGTGCGGACTAGAGTCCTGCGCGGGTTGAAATTTTTTGTCCGCTCCCGCCCCGCACCCGCAGGAATTTGAGAAATCTTGCGCATGGGCGCACGCAGGGGGGGATGGGGGAACTAGAGCCCCCCTTAACGGAAATCGCCTAAACACAAATTTGTTGCTGACATTTGTTAAAACACAAAACAATTCCGCACATACATACATAGCTGTATAAAGATTTCGATTATAACTAGTGGTGTAATGAAGCGGAAAAGGAGTTCGTCAAAAGAAAGAGACTTTTACAAAAGAGGTAGAAATGACACTAGCTCGTGCTCAGAATCTGCCAGTCAAGTATTCAGTAGTGAAAATGATATTGGTAACTTCGTTGGAGTTCACCTGACTGATGCTGATAGACGTAAGGTACTGTTTGATTGCTGGTCCCCTCCTTCAGGTTTCTCGTTTCCATATGTGACAGTTGGTGCTCAAAACCGAAGTTTCCAGAAGCAATGGTAAAACGAATTTACATGGTCAGCGTACAGTAATATTTACAATGGAGCTTTTTGCAAATGGTGCGTTGTGTTTGCTCCTGAGACTGTCAGTCGTAGCGCAAAACCTCCCACTTCTGGTATAATCCTGCCCGTTTCAAAACTGCTGCAAAAGAAAGAATTTTATATATTTGCAGTGATTGAGCTCATTGATGATGTGCTGGATACTCTCCGACAAAACAGAAGCAACTGCGAAAACGTTTTTCATAAAATATTTGACCAAGCTAAGAATGAATGTGAAAAATTTGATGCTTCACTATTGATTCCCAGAAGATGCAAAAGTCAAATTTTCAGAGATAATTATCCTCTGATGATCCTGCGCATTTTTTCGGGAAGCCATATTTGTACCGTATTTAGATCATTTGATAGTGGAAATGGAGAATAGATTCTTTGATCAGAAGCTGAAGTGCCGAAGTCTTTGGGGTTTGATACCTAAGTATTGCGATGCTTCGCCAAACACTGCACAAGATTTAGAAAGGTTACTGGCAATATATCAGGAAGATAATGGTTCCAGAGCAGCGGTTGTTCCTGAAGTGCAGCGTTGGGAAAATAAGTGGAAGAATGAAGATGTTAGCACTGTTCCTTCGAGAGCAGCGTTCTGTATTTTACGCATTACTTCATGAAGTCGTAGGACTGCCCACCGTGAGGAACAGGACAGAGAATTTATGTTAATTAATCCGAGACAAAGTAGCAACGTGTTAAACGTTCACGGGCCGCACTCTACTCAAAATCCACAACTTTCTGCAGTCCGCACAATTTCTATTCGCGGGCCACATTTGGCCCGCGGGCCTCAGTTTACACACCCCTGCTGTAAAACGATTGAGTAAGATGATGATTATTATCGCAAACCCTCTATATTTGAATTGTGTACATGGTGAACTCGGTGATCACTGTTGCAATTTGAGACTAATACTTCGTCCAAAATTAGGTCCACCCCTTCACCTATTTCTAAAGATGTTTTAAATGACTCTTTTCTTCTAACCTTTGCCCTTGTATCTGTAACTGCAAGTGAAATTAGCGCAGTATGATTTCATGTCATAAGAATACATCAGTTTTATGATACTCTACTTATAAAAATTGTGAAGTACCCAATACTCTTTCACCAAGTTCACTTTGATGACCTTTCAACCGCAGTATATGTCTGGGCAAATTTATCAAAGTTCATATACATTGCGTTCGTTTCCATATTATAGGTCAGGATTCAGGAATCGACAAACTTTTTAGACTGCTCGGGTAGGCCATTTGAGAAGTTCAAGAATACACACTCGGCCGTAAGAAAAAAGAGTTCAAGGAGTAGTTGTTGGTATAGCAATGTGCGGAGCTGCTATAGACTCTTTTTGCGAATGATATAGCCACAAATATCAAATACATTATTTTATTTATACTCGGGAGGATGTAAAGCTTGCCTTCAACAGGTTTATTGTCATGTAAGCCCAGTAAACGTAGTTTATGCAGATGCCTCGCAGATACCTCGCTGTTCAATATCTGTAACGATCAAAACCACCTAGCCATCAGACACTGTTACCAAGAGGTGACGAAAGGCGCAGTCGTCCTCCCAATTTTTGGACTGCAAATGTTGAACCGCTGAGCAAAAATTGTCACGACCCCGCGAAGCCATAGATTAATTCCACCAAGATGTAGCAAGCTGGTAGTTGCCAGTGCCTGATTAACAATAGTAGAAAATGTAGCAATTGCTACTGGTCCCGCGCTTTTGGGGGCCCCGCGGTTCTTCGTGTTAAATTTGTTCTTTATAATATGCTGCCAAATTGCAGCAATTTCTAGATGTTGCTTGATCGTAATTACATCACACTGATCTGTTCTATATACTGCATTGCCCAGGGGTGTAGTACTAAAAAAAGAAGTGGAGGAACGCATTTTCAACAGAACTTCAATTCATTTTATAATAAGCATTCAATGAAGTTACTCACTTTCATTGCACCGCAAAGGAAATCATGAAAAACGTGTGGGAACGCCATTCCCACGCGTTCCCGCCCCACTACACCCCTGGAGTTTGCTTTTTGGTACTTTCAAAATGTCTGGCCAGTTGAGCCAAATCTAGGATTTTGCCCGTAGATATGCGGTTTTCAATACCTTTCTAGGTTTTTCGTCTGAAGATCTGGGGTTTTTTAATTTAACTGCGTAGCGGGGATTTAAGATAGGGTATGATTTGTCATACTTCTAATTTCTAGGTCCATCTTTCTTTACCTTGTTTTATCAAATTACCTTAGTCTTCAGCATAACTGATGAAAAAGCACCTGACACCGTGTAAACTGAAAATATCAGCTACGGTAGGTGCAATGAGTTCAAGTGACAGAGATACTGATGAAGCAAGCCCAAAGAAAAAGATTAAGTGGTGCACACAGCATTTTTATGGTAGAATGGTTGAAAGATCCAGATCTCAAAGGTTAGGTACAGAAGGACACTGGGGGGGAAAATTTAATTGCAAAATGCCACATCACCGACAGAAACGCAAACAAGTCCATGTTACTGGGATATGATGATTCTGACAGACACAAAAGTTCATTAGCAAAGTTACAATTCACTAGATGCGATTCACTAGATGCGACTTACGGATGCTCAGATGTGGTAGACAGTAGAAAGAATCACCTAATTTTATATCTACTTGGCATTTTCCGTTAAAACCTGTTTTTTAAGGGGGATTTGTATGGAGTTGTTGCAAATATCTGATTGGCAACCCTGTATTTGACATCTATTCACTAGCCATTGGGTAGTGTATTCGGAATTTTCTTTTACAGATGTGAGAAATGATTTGCGCATTTCTTTAATTCTCGTGGTGACCAACTGTGGTGGAGAATGGACATTTTGCAAACTTGAGATGGTAGAACGAACAAACAAGGACCATTAGACAAAACAAACTGATCATCCTGATTCTGAACAGCGTAGAGTAGTGTTTCTCAAAGTGGGCGGAATCGTCCCTTGGAGGCGATTTTGATGGGCAAGGGGGCGATAGAGGGCGAAACAACACAAAGGGGGCGAAAATGCTCTACCACTAATTGATCGCTGAGTTAACTTAAGTAGCCTACTATTATGACTTGTTAGATCTTGCAAATTTGAATTTACTATGATAATCGTTAGAGGTTGTTGCTAAAGCAATTTATCTGTTGAATTTTTAGTCTGGATCGTCTATGTGGCCGGCTACAGTGTGGATTATTTCAGGGCTGCGGAGCCGTCGTAAAAATAACACAGCCCCGGAGCTCTTCTTTTCATGAACATGGCACCAGCTTCGGAGCTCTTGGTTTTCATGAGTGTGGCTCCGGCCCCGGAGCTCTCTTTTTCATGACTCCGGCTTCTGTTTGTTTTCACACATTGATATTTTAATAGTCTTGGTGTGCCTCAAATTGAATGGAAAATGAATTAAACCAAGTACACAAAACAAAGAGAATATACCAAACCTTTTTAGTACTTTAACTTGGTAGTTTTTCACAAGTAGCGCTCTTACCATGAAGAAATCAGTGAAAAAACAATAACATGTTCAGACGATTCAGAAAACAGTTACTAGCAGAAACGTTACTCAAGATAACGGTTATATAAACAATTTCTGGAAAGGCAGTCGTTGGTTTTGCCGTCAAAACATGAGGAGCTTTTATTATTTTTCACGACCAGGATCAAGACAATTGCTGTTTGGAAAACTATATTCGTGTCCGAGCATTTAAACACAAACCAGTCCCAATTGATCAAGTGTTTTGCACTCGTTGCATGCATTGCTTGACGATTCCAGCTAACAGCGCTAAGAGTCCACAACACCTATTCGCTTCTCATGTTTTCTTTTAATCATGCACACATGTGCATTAACACAAATGCGAAGATGTGTTTTAAAAGACGTTTGTTCAAAGAAATAGTATGACTTCTAGCAAGAAATTCAAATTTGACTTTTTCAAAATAGCTGAAAACTTCTGATTTCTTATCTTTTGCACTCATAACAAGCAGTGATGAATTTCAAAGTAAAGCACAACTTAACCTGCAAAGCTTCGGAGAAAATGTGACTGGTTACCGTGCTGAATACATAGACTTTTTTTGCGCAGATGAAAACTTCAAGAAAAGTCCACATTTGTTTAGCCTACATTGATTTCAATACACTCCTGGTAATAATGTACTGCTATGCAAAAGCAATGTTAGTTCGTACCAATTTATAACTTTCATATTATGCTACTGCTTGTAAACGTAATGTTTCCTAGTGAACTTTGCCAGTAATCTAGTAAGCCTAATGGTTTCTGATAAAAATCCCTGCTTTACAATGGCATGCCGTGGATTTCACGCTTAAATCTGCAATGGTATCATATCTTAATCATACTCCCATCTAACAGCATGACCACACTGCTACAAAAGCTATAGATATTTTATTATATAACTACTCATTACAGCTCAGTTCTTTTCAGATCGCTACACTACTGCAGACCCGGTTAGATCATTCTGACTAGAAAGTAAGATGTTGTGGTAGTTAACGTTTTTCGTACTTCTACAACAGTGGTTCTCAACCATTTCGCTGAAGGGAGCCAAATCCAGACCTACGACTTTGTTGGAGAACCGCACAAAAAATTTTACCACAAGTCAATTGACACATTTTGTTTTATTGAACCAACGAATCCTGTTACACAAAATGTTAGAGGTGTTACTGAAAGACACTGCCTATCGAAAGAAATCCTTTCCCAGCAAAGAATCAGACACTAAGCTCTAACAGAGTATATATTTTGCCTACGAAATAGGCATCATCAGCTCTTATTCAAATACAGTAGAATCTGTTGCAGAAAGATTGCTAAAAGCCGCACAAAGGATGCTTGGGAGCTGCATGCGGCTCTTAGAACAATATTTGAGGATCATTGTTCAACAAGTAACACCACGCCTGCCAGCTACGATGACACGGCCTTAGTGATTATTAAACCAAACAAACATCAAAGGCTTGCAGATCCATTGTTGCAGTCTGATGTCGTAACTTACAACAACCGCGTTTAGTGTGCTATAAAGAACACACGTAAGTCTATTTGGCAAAACCGTTAGTATCTAGGAATGGACCCAGAGCCGGCGCTACCTCTCAAATGGCCATAGCTGCGGCTCCGGTCCTAAATTTTAAACTGAGATCCGGCTCCTTCTGATTTTTAATTTGAGATCCGGCTCCAGGCAAAATGCCCAGTTCCGGTGCTCCGGCTCCGGAGCCCTGGATTATTTTCGCAAGAATTCTGAACGTGATATTAGCGTCGTAATACAATTGCTTAGTTCAGCTTTTTAATGGCATGGTTCAGCCATTTAATACTTTCTAATGTGATTCTTCAAATTTGCTACCTTGAGTTTGCTTCATCTGGCTTAGGGGGCGAAAATGACGTGTCGACAGTGAAAAAGGGGCGATGGAATAAAAAAGTTTGAGAAACACTGGCGTAGAGCATGAACTTCTATGTGAAATAGACCCTACCAGTATCATAAACAAATTCGCTGTGGCAAAATCTAGAGCAGTGGTTCTCAAACCAGTAGCGCAGCCAATAATTTTGTTCGGATGGGGCCAATCAATTACATCGGCTTTAATCCTACTGTTCCTTCCGCTTATTTCCTAACAGTTAAAAATTAAATTGATATAAAGCACCAGTAAAATTATTAGTAAGTTTATTTCGGGGTGGGCCATGGCCTCTTGGGCCTCATTCTGGCTCCACCACTGTCAAACTTTCATGAGCCGTGCCCCCCTCTAAGTTTCACTGGCGAATACTTAATATATCGTGAAACTTGGGTTATGCAATATCACGGCAAAGCTACCTGGTGAAGGCCTCTGCTCGTGTCTTCCAGAGAACCGCTCCGTGGCCCGCAAGAGAGGCCGAGGGCCCCGTTTGAGAAACCCTGATTTAGAAAATGCAATCTCAAGGAATAGGTTGCTGCTTTTGACAATCGACTGTGACATTTATACTGAGATTATACTGTCTAGATCAGTGCTTCTCAACCTTTTTGATGTCGCGTCCCACGTTTCGCCGAGACTTTGATTTTGGGCCCACTTCACGAAAAACTTGTTTCAGAACTCATGACTAGGCGTAATTATTGCGTTATCTCGGAACATTTCGAGGCCCACCTGAAGGAGCTTCGCGCCCCACCGGTTGAGAAGCGCTGGTCTAGATCAGTGGTTTCAACCGGGGGTAAACCTCCTCAAGGGGTTGTCAATAAATTGCCAGGCGGGCCCGAGCCCTTACGCACTCTACAACACGGAACGTTTTATTAATAAATTTACCAAGAAACATGTTGGTTTTTAAACATTTTAATGTCAACGGGACTTGTAACAAAGGAAAATTACTTAAAGGGAATGTGTTAGAGAAAGAGTTAAGAACCACTTATCTAGATATAGCAATGATCAAATTTGTTGATGACTCTTGCTAGAAGCTTTAATTTGTGTCTCTGCAATGCGTTTGTGAGCTGTACACTATACACTGAAGTATTCGTTCTAGGTAATAAGATACGTATTTACATTTTTGGTAAAAAAAGCCATGTAACCCATAATGTCCACCAGTTGCTATTTAGGACCAGGTTTTCCGTATTTACGAAATTCAGTATGCCTAACTGTAGTCACATGAATTCCCACATAATTTATGATTTAACAGTTTTTCACTTGTCCAAGTGTATTTTAAACTTAGGGCCCGCGATGTTAAGCTTCATGCCCGCGTTGTCTTGATCCGGCAGGGGTAGTTGCAATTGCAAACCAGTAGACAGCGCGCCGGCCACGAAAAGACAAATTTGGCACTGTTAGCTAAATCTGCAACGGAAAGCGCAATGCGTATCTTATTGGTTAGAATTAGATCATTCCGCTTACATCACATAAATTTGAGCAGAAAAGCAGTCTTCTGGTGCAAATTTTAACTTTTTTACTGGTGACTGCGGTGTTGACGGAAATTCTTGGCTTGAAATTGGTTATAGGCTGAATTTAATCTGTGTTTGCTGGCGTGGATAGAAGCAGATCCATCGCCGGATCAACAGCATTGTGATAGTTTTAAGCTTGTGTGGTGGGGCTTCGTAGTAGTATCCAATGATTTGAAAAATTACTTTATTGGACAGACTAGAGCTTGAGTTTGAAGGTACTGGATGTAAATTCGGGGTGCTTGCAGGCCGCCTATGTTCCCACGTCTTTTAAATGGTGTCACAATCTTTTTTCATAACCTGGACTAACGGAATTGATGTTTTCTTCTACACAACAGCAGTCTAATATCGAAATATGTGAAACGGTGTTAAACACTTGATTGAAATTCTACCTTTAATAGTGGCGTAAAATGTATTTCAGGGAAATATGCTTTTAAACCCAATTTAAATCTATCATGCCATTATGGCATCGATTTTATCGTAGCCAGCAGAGTTACGTACAATCGAAGCAGTGTCATAGTAAATGCTCTTCATTCATGTTTTGTTTTTGAATTGTCGCTTTAGCAATAAATATGCTTTTCATGTACATGTAACTGCACAAGCTTCATCTGGATACGTGAGTTTCATGTAGCGATTTATGAGACTCTAGTGTTGGGACCAGAACCGTCGCCAGAAAGTTTTCAATGGGGGTGCTTTGCGTTTCTGCGGGGGGGTTGCGTATTCGCGGGGGGGGCTTGACATTCTATAAATTAACAAAACTCCACTGTTATATAGTGTTTCATGTTTCAATTTGGGGGGCTTGGAGATTTGTTTGGGGTTAAGCCCACCAAAGTCCCCCCGTGGCGACGGGACTGGTTGGGACTTTAGTTGTCACCTCTTAGTGTAAGCTAAGAAGAACTGTGGCATTTCCAACCAGGTTGGGAATACGTTTAGACATTGCGCAAATTAATATGTTCTGATCTCGCTAAGGATAGCAAAACAGTGTCAAACATCAGCGCACAGCATGCTGTAGTAGGATCTATCTTTTAAATACTTTTTGTAGATAAAAAAGATTGTTTCGGACGCAATAAGTGTTTTAGTTGCTGTGTAGCTTGTGAAACATGGGGCCCATCTTGTTGGAGGCGCTTCAAAAGTTTTGTTAATTAATGGTTTAGAGTGCTTTTAAACTGTGTTGATTCCCTGAAAGATCACATAGTTCGACCAACAAAAATAGCCACTTTCTTGGCCTACAAAAGGTTGCCACTTTTGTGATACTCAAATATTGTTACTGACAACCTGAGGTATTTAACAAGTGAAGACCTTTTTGGCGTTCCATTATTTGACCGTCTGGTCTGGATCCGCCACTGGATCGTCAAATGACCATGTATTTGTGAGTTGTCGACAATGCTCCCTCTGAGGTGCGCAAACACATAGTACCTCCAGACCATTTGCACAGTGAAATCTCATTCTCGCGCACTTACAGCATTCCAAATTTAATATCGTATATATATTGCATAGAAATGCTTCACTTGTTGTGTGTCTACATGGTTGCGCTTCACAAAAAGCTGACATCACTCGTCGCACTCGTGAGACGGCTTGCTGGCTCTGGTTGGGGTGCTGGAGCAAACAACGCTGCGGGTAGCCACCCTTGCCCTGGTCCATTCAACCGCAGAGTACTGCGCTCCTGTGTGGTGTCGCAGTGCTCATATCCACCTCTTTGACACTGCCATCAACGACGCCCTGCTAATTGTGACTGGATGCCTGCGTCCCACACCAGCGGACAAACTTCCCATTCTTGCAGATATCCAACCTGCTGGGCTTCGTCGCAAAGGAGCTACATTTTCTCATAGCACGCCGTGCCATGGAGCTTGGACACATGTTCAACTCAGCGGTCACCTGTCCACCGGGTGCGAATGCACGGCGTCTCAAATCGAAACACCCATTTGTGCCCACCGCACAACTCATCATTTCATCTGACGATAACAACAACATGCGTGCGGCGCATTGGGCGGCCACCA
>Ga0210059_1011591_pt1 | contig 13461 bp, 10 predicted proteins | sample Ectturendosymbi2_FD_188042 | JGI IMG/M metagenome (GOLD analysis project Ga0210059, IMG submission 188042) | Ecteinascidia turbinata endosymbiont from Florida, USA - Sample 2 (SPAdes) (version 2) | ecosystem: Host-associated > Tunicates > Ascidians > Unclassified | place: Key West, Florida...
ACCAAAATGTAATTATTTCTTTTTGGTCCATTTACAGTGTTCCTTGAAATTTTCATGCAAAATCATTCTGTGGTTTTTGCGTTAAGTTGACATCAAACAAGCAAAAAATGTACGAAAACATACACAATCTCCTTTGCATAAGTAATGACGTTTTTGTAACATAGCAAATTCAAGGGGGGGTTTCACCCCAACCCAACCCCCCTTGCGTACGCCCTTGGTAGTCCACACATTTTCATAGCAAGTTTTCCCATAGCGACTTGTCGGTCACGCCAGTGATGCCATATCACTAGGATAGAATTGCCTATGTCGTAACAATGACACGTTTTCATTGAGGCAGAGATATTGGCTGCCTGCTTTCGCCGCCTTACCACTGAAGCTACATGTCTGACCAGCTGCTGATGTGCAACAACGCTGCATATGCAGTATATTATGCACAACGTCAAGTAAGTGCCAGTCTATGGAATGCGAGAGCATTTAGTAGAAGGAGTACATATATTAAAAGTGTATACAAACATTACACTGTTACTGACATGAAGATTACAGAGCTGACATAAGGTAATTGCACGGCAAGCGCTCACCACCACGGTTTGTGACAAACTGCTCAATGCGAAAGTCACCCGGTGAGAGGAGCACAAGCAGTCGCTGCCTCCCTTCGTGACTTCCCCTGACTTGAAGAAGAATACGCAAATTCAGATGTATTGACTATGAAAATGATTAGAATCGTACAATAATTGCACCTTTTTAACATGAAAGGACAAATTTTTATTCAATCTGTTATTTTGGATCCCTGATTCGTTTTGCACATTTCATGATTACGCTAGGGGAGGAAATTCCTTCCTTGCCTCCCCTGACGGCCCGTCACTGATTTTTTATCATTCAGATTTTTGAACAACTTTCTTGCTCTGAAAAACAGAGTTGCCCTGAAACTTTTCACTGTCCTGAAATATTTTTTATCTTTCAGGACTTTTGAGCAACTTGTGGCTTGCCCTGAAAAACAGTGTGTGCCCTGAATTCACTGTATTGAATATATGTATATTTGTAATCATTCAGAATTTTGAACAACTTGCGCATGCCCTGAAAAATAGAGTTTGCCCTGAAATTCTTCACTGCATCGAAATATATTTATCTTTCAGGATTTTTGAGGAACTTGCGCTTGCCCTGAAAACAGAGTTTGTCATGAAATTTTTCGCTGTATTTAATATACCTTTTACATTCAGGATGTTTGAGCAACTTTTGCTTGCCCTGAAAAACAGAGTGTGCCCTGAATTTACCGTATTGAATGTATTTTTTACCCTTCAGAATTTTGAACATCTTGCGCTTGCCCTGAAAAACAGAGTTTGCCTTGAAAATGTTCACTGCATTGACATAAGGATTTTTGAGTAATTTGCGCTTGCTCTGAAAACAGAGTTTTCCCTAAAAATTTTCACTGCATTGAATATAGTTTTTACATTCAGGATTTTTGAGCAACTTGTGCTTGCCCTGAAAAACAGAGTGTGCCCTGAATTCACTGTATTGAATATATATATTTTTATCATTCAGAATTTTGAACAACCTGCGCTTGCCCTGAAAAACAGAATCTGCCCTGGAATTTTTCACTGTATTGAAAGATTTTTTATCTTTCAGGATTTTTGAGCAACTTGAGCTTGCCCTGAAAACAGAGTTTGCCCTGAATTTTTCAAGCCGGGGGGGCGGCCGCCCCCTCCCCCGCCTCGTACGCCACTGTCCTACACCTATGGGCCTATAACTGTCAATAAAGTACCATTCTTCCATAAAAATTTCCAAGTATACATATACGCTGTATCAAGGACCTTATTTTGTGACAACAGCTCTAGAGCCAACAAATGTTGCAATCGCCTCATGCCGCAACGCAAAATTTCTCAATGACGTATTATGCAACACGTGGCGTTGTGACTGTTTACTTGCAGATTATAATCTGAGCTTGAGCAAAAGATTTGAAAATAGCGCTAGCAAGCGCAGGAGAAATATGCTCGAAGGATATGCGGTAAATAAGTTTATACCCATCACTGCTCTTTTGCATCAGTCACTGACACATCAACCATTGTACTGAAAGTAACAAACTTATAGGCAAACAAATTTCGATGAACTCCTAGATCAGGGATGGGCATTTAGCAGCCCGCGGGCCACATGTGGCCCGCGGAAGCATTCAGGAAAAATCTTTAAATCTGAAAATTTTTGAAAAGTGTGAGGTGACATTTGTCACACTGAATTGCTTGCGCTGGATAAAATGTATTTGCACAAGAACAGTCAGGCTTTCATGAAAACTTTTTCTGTATACCGTTATTATTTATGTTTTTTGTTTACTTCACGATCAAGTTAGAAGGTACGGTCGCAGTCTTCTCAAAATGCCCCCCGAGCCAAATTAATTGCCCACCCCTGTCCTAGATGATTTTGCTGTAAAGGCCAGGAGAAAACCTTTCAACTGATTGCTATGCTGTGTTCAGTCTTACTGTATTTGATGATTGTAGATTTTATTTCCTAGCTTTTCATCTCTCCCCACAAATACGTAGGCCTATTTCAATTAAGACAGCTTAATGGAAGTATAAAATCTCATACCCTTTCACGCAACGCTTTCGTTGCATTAAAATAGATTCTTTGCAGCTTGAAAGAATAATAAACGCGTGAATCGTGAATCTAGCAGTTGCAAGCATTTGGGTGCGTTTTACTTGACGTATTTTGTACGGAACAGTAACTTTTGCTCATGATTACGGCATGTGGGCGAAATTTTAACAGCCGTGGTTAGTCGCGACGTGGTCCTCACTCACTTGTGCTTTGAAAACCATTCATACTGCCACATAGTGTTTCCAACCGGGTTTTCCCGAACCCGAAACCCGTTTTTTTGGCTATTTTCTACTACCCGAAACCAGGGTTTTTTCAACTACCATACCCGGGTATTTTAAAAAACCTGGAATTGCTGTTGTATTCAAATATTAGTAATTCTGAAAATACTGAAGTTGCATATTGGCGCGCGTAATGGCCAAAGTAGCACGTTTAAACTTTCAATTATTATTATGAGGCACAAGGTGCGGATTTTGCTCCATGACCATCGTACGTTCATTGTTGGTCCGTTTATATTTTCATTCAATTAACCTATTTAGACGGATCGTGACGTCATTTTGCACATATTAAGTTTCTACGCGAACTTTAGTCTTTTCGCTAATCTAATTAAATAACTAGCACGTGAGGTAGTTCTTCAACGCTATGCCGTAGTTTCGTAGTTACTAGTTAGTTCATTTATACGCTGTTATATGATAGTTCATATACAAGCTGTGATTTTTTGCAAAATCGATTCGTTCCTTTTCAGTTTGCAATAACTTTCTACGAAATATTTGGCTTTCCTTTAGAAGCGACTTTAAGTAGATTTTTAATCATACTCATTCAGTTTGAAGACGTTAGTAATCAAAGAAAATCCGAAGCTTAGAGCAATTGCTTGTAAAACAAGACTCAACCAGTGCCAAAGTGCAATTTTTGCTCCGTGAAACAAACACAGGTCGGTCAATCACCTAATATTTAATCAACCATTTGAAATCAAAGCACAGAATCCATGCAATCCTTGAGAGTGAAGAACAAAAAACTATTCGGGCACAGGAAGAGATCCGATCACAAATTTTGAAAAAGGAAATGGTCTTTTTGAGGCTGCAATAAAGGGGTCCAATGACCTTGAAAAAAACTGTTCCGTGTCTCAATTACAATCAAGCCCAAATCACTGGAACCGGAGAGGTCTTTTTCAGCCACGGGACTATTTGTCACAAAACTCAGAATCAGACTGAATCATGAAAGTATGCTTTGATTGGCATGCGTCAGTATTACAAACATCATTGAAAAACTGTGTTTAGCTTATTGATAATTCGCTAGTAAATTGCGCATGGACCAACAGTAGTAATTTCACAATGATATTTAATTTAATCGCTCAAAATCGCATTCATTTCAAAACCGGAAAAAAAACGGGTTTTTGTCTCAGCTACCCGAAACCCGGGTTTTAAAATTTTGCCCCGAATCGGAAACACTGCTGCGACATGTATGTGCAGCTGGTTTTGCTTTAGGAAATTGTATATTTGGGATGCTACTATTGAGCACAGATAAGAAAAAATGGACGTGTTGACCTATTTTTTAACAGTGACATTCTCGGTTGTTTCGCCGAAGGAAATTAACAATCCTATTCACGCCAGCCAAGCACGATTTTCACAATTCCATATCACCAGGGGCGTAACGAGGTTACATATCGCTCGAGGCAAGAAGCAAGTTTGCCGCCCCCACGTTCAAACATAGGTCTTTCGGAAGCAAATGTACTGTATTGAAAGAAGTACTTGCGACATTGTAAGGGCTCTTCGGCATCCCCGGCAGCCATTCGGCGCCCCAGCAGTGATTAAGCGCCCCCATAGTGATTCGGCGCCCGGGGAATTATGCCCTCCTTGCCCCCCTCTTGTTACGCCCCTGCGTATCACTCAACACTTTTTCGTCGCAGAGAGCAATGCTCCTGGGGCACTCTAGTAAGAATTTAGATAATTTTCATTGAGCGCACATGGAGAGCGTCCATATCGTCATTTTTGGCTTTGCGCAAATTGATTAACACTTTTCGATTTCCCCAACTCGTAATAATGGGAGAGGGGACCGTACAAGTGGATTAGTCTTGGGCTTCGCATCAGCTAAACCCGGTCCTGTGAGCAGCTGAACTGAAGTTTTGATAGAACACCACTGCACAGGAAATACCATACAATCATACATGTTTGTATTAGGGAATTAGAGCTGTGATGAAAAATGTGCAACCAGCAAGCAGAGCTTGTGTATATGGCAAGAAAGACAGGCGCAACACGGGGGATCAGTGGGAGGCACTACTCTAAAATATGGCAGGCAGAAAATAGTATGGATGTTCGCAATCCTTTTGCATATACAACAAGCTGATGTTCAGCATTGGGCAAGATGAACAGAAAAGAATACCTGAGGCAAATGCTCTAAAACAGAACTGGGCATAACGGTCACACCGTTGATGCGTAAGCCACAACTTGGCAGTCTTATGAAAAAAACGGCAGAAACATCACAGTTGAAAGCACTATGGACGCTAAAAAAACAATTTTCAAGAAATTTGACCAACGTCACTGGCCCAGGATAATATTTCCGAAACTGTGTGATCCAGTAAAGCGCACGTTTCCCTGACAACTGCAAAAATTTACTTTAACCGAGTTTCGCTCACTACTGAGCGAAATCCGCTTTGAGACGTGGACGGAGAAAAATCAGTCATACTCGGTAGCTCGGAGTCACATAAATAGGTTGCAATAAACTGCCTATCACCAAAATCAACGCTGGAATATCGATGTACTTCATTAAACCATTCCCACGTTGTTATGTCAGAGAGAAAAATAACAGGAAATTTCCGGTCTGGTGTGGACGCACGTCGCTTACCGGATTAGAACGAGAAGCGCCAATGATCGCAACAGTCTTCTGCTGAACGGTAAAGGTCACGATGACCGCAAAACGATTTCATGTACTAAAAAGCGATTGTGCAAAGCGAAGCATAAAATGGAAATACAGGAAATAGGACAAACTTGCATAAAGCGAATTATGTGCAACAACACTTAGCACCGCAAGCCTATACACGAAAATGCAATTGGAAAACAGGTAAGTGCAGGGTTAAGAAAATACTTAAAGTGTGGAAAATTAAAGTTGGAAGGAACTTTGAGTGTAACACGTTTCATAAAACGACACAAAAACAAACTGCTAAGTATCTACATTTCCTTGTTTTACACAGTGTACAGGTTTCGAAGAAAATTCGTATCACATCAGAAGCCCCCAGCGGACGAGGATATCACACTGTGTCAGGTTGCGTGCCCAACACCTTGCCTTCTTCCATCCTGGATTCGACCAATCCAACCAGCTTGTCGGAGTATTCTCGTAGGAGGGAAACCACCGACGATTCGGTTCCAAGGTCATTCACGGACAACGATGTCTTTGTCAGGGCGCTGTCGTTGGCCAGTTTCATGTCGCAGATTCTGGTGTGAATGGCGGTGAAGGTTTGGACGAGTAAATTTACACCTGCTCCATCGTCGCTGAGGCTGTCGAACTGATAAAACAATCAAGGTCTTACACACAGCATAACAAAACAAACTAGAAAAAATCTTAGTTTTTGAGTTTCATTCACAGTGGTCTGAGTTTAAGCATTTCAGCAAACTTTCTCATACACAGCAGTTATTTTGTATAAACACAAGTGGGTAAGTAATGCATAGCTACATGCGTTCTTTGCATAGCAATATAATATTATGTTCACCGGTAACACTTTAAGCTGCAGCGTACAAAATATTTTGAAATCAATAATTTTGACACTCACTAACTGTAACTAACTTAGCCCATCTTAGATGCTATCTATGTATGCAAGCCTTAAAAGAAGCTTCCCAGCAACGGCATTTTCAGAAGACTAGCAACGTCACAGCGGCTGAAGCAGTGTGAATCTTCGTGTAAACTTCGTCCAGGCAAAGCTTTCAAATGGTAATTCTCGCATCAATTTTGGGTCTTGTTTGGCGACTGGCATTGCTCTTTGCCAATTTCAGAGAAAAAACGAATCGTGGAACTACAAGGCAGTTAATTTCTGGCTTTTGACAACTCAAATACGTCATGCAAGAACTGTCAACTGCATTTTAATTCATTCGAGCGCATTGACGTAACCATGATTTGTAACTGCATTGTACAAAAAAACAACATTGAATGACTCTTATGCACTGGCAGCGTATTGCGACACAAACCATGCATTGCGCAGGATTGGTGCTAGAAGACAAACTTTTATTGCTGCCGAACCGTTATTGAAATCAGCGATTCAAAACGATTGATTTCTATCAGTGAACCCTGATTTTTATTAAGAACGTCATTCACAAAGCGGTGGATACTTTAGAAAAATATCCTCCTAACTCAGCGGTTCCCAACATGCATAAACTCCCGACGCACTGATCCTAATGCATAAAATCAAACGACGCACTGCATTAAAAATATTCACATATTGGTATTTAAATTACGCTCACCTGTCGTATACCAGAAACTCAATTTTTCTCCTAAAGTTTCTGTTATCTGGTTGTTGAAATCAGTTTCGCTATTTTACACCACTTCCCTCATTGCTCTTGCATGCTCAGTTACGCGTACATCGATTGGGTTTGAGCATGTTTTTCAAAGATCCTAAGAATTTTTGACAGTGAAGGTGGGTGTAAAGCTTGGAACACACTTGCCATCTAAAAACGACGCACTAGGGCGTGGCAACGTCCCATTTGGGAACCTCTGCCTTAACTGAATTTAACAATTCTAGTTCAAGTTTTACTCCGAATCGGTGTATTGACAAACGCGTAATCACGTTCGGCTAAGCCTTCCGCGATTTTCCCCAAATGAAAATAAGACGATTGCTCTTCACAAGTGACATTGCGGAGACTGGCTGCCGCAAGGTGGAGAGCTGCCACAAATATTACTTCAACTGCTTTTGTCATCAACAGTAGTCACGTTCAAATTGTTCTTAACTGCGGTGCACTGCAAATCGACAAATTCGTTAAATTTGGTTTGCTCTCTTAGCCTAAAGAGCGCTGTCCACTTCAAACACAGAAGATATTTAGCTTATTGAGTATGTCATCAGATGACGTACTTCGGCAAAACAAACAATTGTAGTAAGAATCACGAATCAGTCTAGTTGCAAAGGACGCCAAACGTTTGTAGGCATCGGTTCGAATAAGCAGGTTAATTTCATCCAGGTTAAGCCAGTGTTTTTCAACCAGGGTTCCGCCGAAACCGACAGAAATTGCTGGGACGAAATTTGCAACCACAGTTGTAAGCGGTTGCAGCAATATAGACACTTGGATCATTGCACAGGGTTCTATGAGCAACGCAAACAGATGCGGTAGGTTCCGCTGCAGCAAAAAAGTTGAAAAAACAACCGGTTACGCAATCAAGATTAAATCAGTAGCTTAAAATATGTGCTCATAGCTTTTTCAGGACAACGTTCAAGCAAATACAATGTCGATCTAAAAATACTAGGATAAGTGTAAACTTGATTTCACTTTGTGAAGCGTCTTGTGATGTAGGACGACGCTTGCGCTCAACTCATCCGCATATTGGTACTGACTGTTTGGTTTGATCAACGATCACCTTCAACATTCACGTATCTCATGGTCTACACGAAATTTATGGCAGTAGTTTCAGCAAACGATCTTGTTTAGGTACGGGGCGCTGATTTCAAATATGCAACAAACATTTTTCTACCGCATTAGGCTTTGAAAATACGAAAATCGTCATTTTTTGCAGAAAATAACTTTTTCCGCATCATTGGAAGTGAAGCTCAATTGTTGCAGCAAAGTAACAAAAGCTTGGCCGTTATACTTAGCCTTTTTCAAGCCACATTTATGTATTTTGTTCAAATTACAAACCTTTTGTATAAATTGGGAAACAACCAATGGTGAGAGCAAAGAATTTTACAAAAAACGTATGCTCAGATCGACAGAAAAGTGCAGTCTTGATGTTTACATGTATTCAAAGCAATAGTGTGGTATGAGATGGTTTGCTTAACAAGCACGGTATAATAAAAAGCAAGACAACCACAATCAAATTCTTAGTCTGTCAAAACTACAGTTTGTGAGATATTTTGGTCATGATACTTTTATATTACATCAACCGAGTTTATGAATTTTCTTTAGAGGAGTTTTTTTTATGTTTTAGGTACAATGCTTCCCTCATTAAACTTCTGCAATGCCCTGCTGTATTCCCATTTGCCTTGGTAGCATACCTTCGTAACTTTGAACTTTGATGTCTTGGTAAAATTGTTCCCCATGCCCTTCGTTCAAGCCACCGAAAGTTTTTTGGGAACTGGTGTGGATGACTTTTCATGAAAGTCGAGAATTATAATTCATCGTTATTGCCTGCACACGATATTACCAAGATTCGATGTTGCCTTGTGCGTTTCGATTCAAGTAAACTAACCGCGTTGATGTGCGCAACGTTGACAAAAACAGAAACTGTAAATTTTTTGTGAAAAAGACAGTAAAGGTTTTTTTTGTGTCACATACTGCGACGCACGCGAGTGTTACGTGTCGCTGTGTGTCAACTTGACACAGCTCATGACACCCATCATGTGTAATGCTTTGTTCAAATTGCCTGTAGTTAAAATGCGAAACCGATCTCAGTGTTTTTCCTATCTTCGCCATCATCTCAAGCTTCTCTTTGCTTGTATTTTTTAAGATGTAACAGATTTGCTGTTATACGGCAACATATTCCGGTATGATTTTGTTTAGCTCTTAAACAACCATTTTTACATTAGTTAAATAGAGTATGATGGAGGTAATTTGTTCTCGATTAATTTACAAATCCGTTGATGAAACCCGTTCAAGCTTCGAAAACTTCATCAACAGTTTTTCTGCTTGACAGGTATAGCTAAAGCATAATGTCCCTGATCGACTGGAAGCATAAGCTGGCTCTGTCGAGAGACAAACGATATATCATGACAAATCATATATAAGCAGCTTGTGAAGTACCGACAAACTAAAACGTTTAGTCAAGATATGATTTAAAAACCTATCATCGTAAAACGAAACCCAACTTACTCATAGAAAAACCGTCTTCCTCAACTAAACTATGGTTAACTGATAATTAGAAAAGTCAGGTTTGTTTCAAACAGTATTAGTTACAAATTGACAAACCTTTCCGTACTCACTTTTTGTTCGTGATAAATCGCCTCTGCTTGGTTGAAGACAGCCATCAAATCTTCACTTGCCTTCTCATATTTATGACGTGATTCATTTCTTAAATACTAACTGATCGTACTTCCCGTCAGCGATCCGGTTTCGTCCGGTTCTGTCTCGTTATCCACTTCTGTCTCGTCATCCATTTCAGTCTCGTTATCCACTTCAGTCTCGTTACCCATTTCAGTCTCGTTATCCATTTCTAAAGAAAACATGTCGCTTCTTTCCGTTAGGAACACGGTGATTAAAGAACTGAGGAATGGCCGTCACGCTGCTGCTAGGTTTCACTTTGTTAGTACCACAAAAATTTTGCGAAATCTCATTTTTTTTACGGAAATATCAACAAAAACGTGTTGCGTCGGTAGTGATAACTTAAAGAAGCTCACTCATAAAATTAAGGAAAGTGGACTCTACCTGCGGTTACTTCGAGGGTAGGGGCTGGCATGTCTTCGCTGAAGAGATCATCGAAGGCAGGAGCCAGATTGCTGTCCGCATCCTCTTGACTGTTCTGAGATCCTATTATTTCAACTGTAGGCTCAGAGTTGGTAGGACCAGGCGCATTGTCTAATACGCTTTCTGGAGTTGTGGTGTGCGACGTTGCGCCGACTGACGGGTGGAAATTTAGGATGTCATCTGTCGCATGATGCCTTAGGCGCCATACGAAAACGCAGCTGTCGGACGATGAGGACAGAAGCCGACTTTTGTTGTCGAAGGTTAATGACACGGCGACTTCTGAATGGCCGTTTAAAACACATATGCGGTCACCTAGAAACGAGACAAGAGCTGATTAATATTTTGCCATAGCTCGATGTCCAGCTTATAACAAGGACTTGGCGATCACTTAAGAAGGGCGTGAACCCGAAACGGAGCCCTCTTACTGCCACTGATGGGTTTTAACGGCGCACTGTGGTAAACCTGAGCTAAGTGCTGCTTTCTCACGGTTTTTAGTTTTATTGCCATTGCCACATTGGCTTTGTGAGTGTAGGGAAATTACGTAGCGAATGAACGTCACATCGTGTGTGCTGTTTGGCGCCTCGAGGTTTCTGCGCGTTTTGGACCTTGGACATTTTATTCACCTCCGCTGCGCTGCTCACTCGTATTAAGTGGGGATCTATTTACTATCACGGGCCGCATGATCTGTGCATTATCGCTGGCGGGCCGCAAAATCAATTAATATTATCCTAAAATTCTACCTTTATCTAACTCCGAGGAAGAGTGACTTATCTTGACTTACTATCCAAGTACCTGCTTATCATGGAGTTTCGTTTTGTACTCTAACTTGGGTGAAGAAAATTCTGATGCGGGCCATATCAAATGCTCACGCGGGCCGCAGGTTCCCCACCCCTGTATTAAGTGCTCCTGACCGGGTGATCTAGACTTAAGAGGTTAGCTCTCGCTCATGACGTAGCTCAACGAAAGTTTCAGATCATGAACTCGGATCTTCCAGTTATGCTGCACATGCATTTCGCACCTACGCTACAGCGGATAGCCAGTTCAACAATGAAATACACTGTGCAGCGGTGAAAGCCAAACATTCCAAAGGTGCAAACGCCAGCGGAAATTGATATTTTTGCGGCCAAACCTATCGTGGAAAAACTCTTGGCTCTTCTGTGCTTCAGATGCAGAAAAAAAGAAGTATACAAGGGTTTGCAAATCACAGAAATGGAATTAAGCGTGAAGGTTAATGCTTGGTTTTAATTTGGAATCAAAAAGCCTCAGAAGAACTGTCGGTTGTCATACCAAAAGTCCAGAGTGAAAAGCTGTCTGCCTTAATGGATGCTGGAAGTTCTCACAGCTTCATGCACGAAGAGATGGCGAAGAATTGATCTAAAAATCCAACTAACAAACAAATGGATTACTATGGCACAGCAACGCCATTAGTGTCGGACGATGCAACGTAAAAGATGTGTTCATGCAGGAGAAAATGCTACACAGATGTTCCATTGCTTGTCATCAAAAACCAACTGTATGCTGCGACTTGTTTTAGGACAGGACTTCATGCAAGAACATCGTCAAGGAAATATTTTGTTTCGAGGAACGGAAACCGCACCGGAGGTAACTGGGCATTCAAGTCATTGGCCAGATGGAAGGGCTTTTAAACCAACACGCCTTCAGTTTTTCCTAACATTTTCGCTAATTGCAAGCCAAGTAAAGGCGGGCTGCAGCTTCGTTGAAAGCGATTTAAGACGACTTCGTGCGGAAGGCATTGTAAGTTAGAGCGTCTCCACCTGGTAGAGGTCAAGTTTTAATCGTGAAGCATGGAGAAACCGTGAAGAAAAGGTTATGCGTAGATTACTCGCACAGAGTAAATTTGTTAACGGGATGCATACTCGCTGTGAAGGATTTCCGACCTGGTCAGTGGCCAATTGCGCAGTTCAAGTTGATTTCAAAGTTTGATTTGAACAGCACGTATTTCGGATTCCGATATCAAAGTGCGACCGAAATATGCTTCTTATGAAGCATGCGGAAACTTCTGGGAGTTTACCCGTGTTCCCTTTGGCGTAACAAATGGAGTTAACGCTTCTCAACGACAAATGAACCAACTGGCAGCAAAAATAGTATCGGTTGCTACATTCCTTAATCATGACAACATCACTGTTAAAAGGTACAGCAACAAAAAGCTTGATGAAATCGTTAATCGTCTGTTGAAAGCTCTGGAGAGAAATAGCTTTCCATTAAATGACGGCACAACCGTGCCGGTTGTCTAAACGGTTTGGAAAATCAACATCTTCGAAACTGTCAGTTCAGACCTAGAAAGACTTCGGCCATTATGCGAACTTCCGCTTCCAGAAAACAAACAGGCATTAAAGAATATTCGGAATGCTCGCGTTCCATGCGAAGTGGGTTCTCAAATTCGCTGATCGCGTTCATGTTCATAAAAAATTGCAAATTTTTCCACTGGGCGAAGCGGAAATAAAAGACTTTGCAAGATTGAAGAAGGAAATTGAACGCGCGTAGCTCACTTACTATCGTCGATTCCACGTCAGTTGTAGAGCGCGACACCTCAGCTACGGCGGTCTCTGCAACTCTAAACCAAGAGGTGGGCACGTCGCGAACCTCATACAAAGAAGCGAGTGGAATTATTACCCGTGGAATCGAAAGCTTTGTCAATCATCGAGACGGCGCACAAGTGACCCCACATTTGCTTAAATGGCTGCATTTTAATCAATCGCCAATTCAACGTTCAGCAACTATTAAAAGCTCCACGTTTGCTGCTAGCTTCTAGAAGTCAGTCGACTGGGCTCAGCGTTCATGACTTCGCGATGGTTTGCACCTGCATCGATCTATGTTCAAGTAACCAATGACTGTATCGAACTTGGTCCAGATTCGCAATGGTTCATGTCATCCAGGTGTAGCGGGTTGTCTGTCTTTTATTCGTTCTAAAAGCTTACGGTATTCCACTGGAGATATTGGGAAAACGTGTTCAGAATGTAGCATCCGTGCCGAAAACCCAAATATTAATCACGTGATTGCGGAACACTGATTAAGGCGACCCAACCTATGGAGAGAATAAGTATAGACTTCAAGGGCCCACTTCCTTCTACATGGCGCAATATACTAATTTGTTGATGGCTATCCGATGAATACTCGGGATTTACGTGTTCTTACGCTTGCCCCATGTAGTTAGAAGGCCCGTAACCAGCTTGGGACACCAGGTGGAGCGAAGAGTTTTCTAAGACGGGCCCAATTTTTTGAACTATGGCCAGTAGTTTTAAACTATGTCATACACATTTTCTAGGGGGGG
>Ga0210059_1011592_pt1 | contig 13461 bp, 12 predicted proteins | sample Ectturendosymbi2_FD_188042 | JGI IMG/M metagenome (GOLD analysis project Ga0210059, IMG submission 188042) | Ecteinascidia turbinata endosymbiont from Florida, USA - Sample 2 (SPAdes) (version 2) | ecosystem: Host-associated > Tunicates > Ascidians > Unclassified | place: Key West, Florida...
GGTCTGCATAAAAAAGGAGTGAGGTATCATTATCGTGTTGAAAAGTAAATATATTCGTGCTACAATTGCTCCGAAAACACTGAAGAATTTTAAATCAAAGCAAAGAAACAAAATGGCAAATATTTGGTGCACGAAGGTCCAGGAAGTAATCACAATGAGGGCTGTGGAGCCGGAGCCTGAAATTTGGGATCCCGTTCAACAGTCACAGTTTGTGGGGCGAGTTGCTTAAGTAATGCAATTGTTTTCAGTTTTCATTGGACCAAATCGTTCTGGAGCCGGACCCAGATCTAAAAGCTTTTAGAGGTTGGAGCCGGAGCCAAAAAATTTAGATGCCTGGAGTCGGAGCCCGAAATTTGAGTTCCGGCTCCACAGCCCTGATCACAATCCGTGGTGCGAACGCAACAGCCGCCCCGCAGAATCGGTCAGTTGTCTCCACCTTCCATTCGAATTAATACGCTCATCATTATTTAATCACGCTATTCGAATCTGAAGACCGATGATTAGTGGTGCAATACCAACAAATCGGAGCATAGTTCCATTGAAAAAAACACTGCCAGACTGTTGACCTTTTCTTCACCGGTTTCGTATGGGAGTCGATATCTTGGTACGATGTAGTGTACCACCAAAAGTAAGGGGACGTTGTTACCGCAACAAACAAACAGACTTCATTTGCTAGAACGGTGCTGCCGATTCATTGTCGTAACATTAGGAAACGTCTGCTGTTTACATGCCTCGCTGTAGGCTTTTAGTGCGGTTTTAACACTTTATCGTGAAGCAGAAAAACGAACAGTTGAAGGAGTTTTCAAATTTTTCAAAAACGTCGTTGGTCGAGGTTAAATTCGCACGAAGTTCAAGCGACAGGTTCATGTTGGGTCAAAAATCTAGTCTTGATCGGATGAATAGATCGTTTTACTGGTCAGGGGCGTAAGTACTACTTCAGCAGCTGGAGACATTTACATCAGAGGTGGCCGGAATCACATTATCAGACTCTACTCCTGTTTGTAAATTTTAGAATCTGGACCCGGATCCGAAAATTTTTTGAATTTGAGAATCCGACCCGTGTTCAAACTCCGGCAACTATCGATGCAGCCCAACTTCAGCAATGTTTGTATTTAAGCAATGAAATATGTTAACGACCACGAGGACTCCTGCTACTGCCGAAAATAAAGTCACTTCGGATCCGGGGTATGGTTTTTCACAAAATTTTGACCCTGGCTCCGGGTCCAAAAATAACGCAGAATCCCGCCGGAGTCGACACTGGCTCTCCGGATCCGCGGCCACCAGAGGTTTACACAGGATTTACAGCCGCAGAGCGACTGATGAAGCGAAACTGAACAATTACAAGAACATCGGGGTCGCCCGGCCAGGAACGGATGTAGCGCTTGAAAGCTGTCAGTAGTGTGTGGTAGCCTTTGGGCGGTAAATATTTCGTTGGCAATTCTGACCTGCCCGCCATATATTATTTTGTAACGAAACCACAAAGCGCCAATGGGTGATGGGTTGCGTCTGCTTAAATACAAGGTGTAGCTATTTAGCGCTTGGTGAACAACATGCGACATCTTGCTCGCTCGACTGATTTGGACCATTCTTTTAGCCGACTTAGTTAAAGCTTAAAAGAGTTTGAAACTTTACGAGTTACCAGCTGACGTTTTAACAGATTTCTCACTGGTTCTCGATCGGTTTTCTGCTGCGTGCGACCGAGTCAGAATGAAAATCTGCGCTAGAAATACCGAGGTATTATGTCTCTCCAGAAACCCAAGGCAGTGTATGCTGCAAGTGAGCGGCAATATGCTGCAGCAGGTCGGGAAGTTCAAGTACCTCGGGGTTGTATTTGCGAGTGTGCAAGTCGGAACAAAGATTGCTACACGGATTGAGCTGTCAGTTTTTAAGTCGGTCTTTGTTCCGATTCTCACCTGTGGTCACGAATCTTGGGTAACGACCGAAAGAATATTATTTCAAGTGCAAGTAGCAGAGATGGGATTTTTGCGAAGAGTCCACGGTGTGACACTTCGCGACAAAGTGCGCAGCTGTCAGCCCTGAACGTCGAGCCACTTCTAAGAATCGAGAGATGCCAGCTACATTTGTCAGGCCATGTGTCCAGAATGTCCCACGAAAGACTGGCGAAACAAGTCCTGCTGGCTACACCCACGGGAAAGCGACCCAGCGGTCGTCCAAGGCCCAGGTGAAGTGACTACATCTCCGATTTTGCTTAGTCCCGTCTTTGTGTGGAGCCAGCAGTACTATTTCAAACTGCTGTTGACCGTGAGGTATTTCGAGTTCTCCTAGGGCTGCTGCCCCCGCCACCCTCGCCAGAGGAAAAGCGGGCACGAAAATGAATAAGAACAGCGTCGTAAAAAAAACATAATCACAACGTTTCAAAAGATGTACAAAGCACAGAAATCTCATTCAACCATTGAGAGACCGGTTAACACTTGACCAACTGTCCCAGTTCAAGGCCCACCATTTCAACTCACCAGTTTCTAAGCTTATCACTTGGCTTTCGCCGTCTTTTTCCAGAGAAAGGCCAGCGGGCCCGCTCGAGAACATGTCCAGTACGCGGCCTTTGGCGTCATGCGAAAAAACGCGCAGATGATAAACGACCCGACGCTGCGCGGCGAACCCGACCGACGCCCTGCGCCGCTGCGAGTGCACGTTCCGCTTCAGCCGCATGCACTTGTTCTGCGCGAGAAGACAATCACCTTCGCGCCGTTCCCATCGCGACAATTGGTCAAAAGAGAAATTCGCGCGAACCGGACACAAGTGTTTGGGTGCATCTGTGTGAAGCAGGGGAGGTGGGAATTATCAGCAGCAGCAACAGACGTTGCTGAAATTTCCTTCCGTTGGAGTCAACGGTAGGATTCTAATTAACTAAAGTAATTGCAGCAAAGGGTTGCAACAGAGCAGCTTTTATTTAAACTGCTGCTGTAGCAGGTGGAAAAAAATTTAAATCAATAGAATCTAGAGGTGTTACTAGACATGTGAGTTTCAAAAAACGCATGAAATATACCTCATACCAACTCGTGTGTACTTCCCTTATAACTGCGACTATCATCAGTGCTTGACATTCAAGCCTGTTCTAAGAAAAAGTACCTTAATTTCTTCCTTAATAAGAACTTGTACCAGTCTTTGCGTGAAATCTCTACCCGGTTAATTTCAGGATTTGTTTTTTCCGAAACGAAAAATTGTCTTGTTGTTAACGTCAGCTGTAAAACCTTGATTTAAAAAACGCTCTGCGTTGCCATGGCTTCCACTAACATCGAGCCTCTTACTGAATCGAAGTTGGTTAAAGCCGCAGACCGTTACATTCAGCGTTCAAACTTTATATATGGCTGGATCTATAACTTGATCCGGACCAAATCTAAAACACGTTTCCTTAGAGAGCTAAGGCACAAGATTTACAATCATTCATTTCTAACCAACACAAAAACTTGTTTTTTACCCGGATGGTAGAACAAAGCCGTATCTCAGGAAATTAAATGCCTGAGACAATGTATCGGAAAAAATGACCGAAAGGCTCCCTAGGAACTCCTAAATACCTGAGTGTCGTAGGTAATCAAAAGATCAAGGCCGAAGTTGTAACCGTTCCACCGCCAGCAGTAGTCTATGTCTTGCAGCAGCTTCCTTCCACACCTGAGGCTTGTGCAGTCCAAACCGGAGTCACAAGGAGGACCATTATCGGCTCCCTGCTCCACACGAAGCATTGTCAGCCATCTTTCTCTGTACAGCGGCAGTAACCAGGACGAAGACACAATGCCGTCTTTTTCCAGCTGCAGAGCCAAGTGATAGGATGGTGAGAAATAGCTTGGTAGGATCACGAAGTAGGTATCACAGCGTAGCACTGAAGGTTGAGGTCAGAAGATAAACGAATGATGTAATCACTAGAGCGACGATTCGGACCGAATTGAGGTGTTGTGTTTAAATGCGCGGCGGGAAAAACTTGCTCCATACGCAAGTTTAAGCGAATAGAAGTGTAAAGAAACTTTTTATGTGAAAATTGTTTTATCAAGAACAAAAAATGCAATTAATACATTGCAGCACGACTCTTTTTTTAACAAGAGACACATCAATTCTCTTATTTAAAAATAAATAGTATCAGACAACTGTCTATTAAAAAAAAATATATTCACAGTCAAGAGTCAGACACTATGATCTTATCAGGGTGTATCTTTTGCCTACTGAATCGACATCATTAGCACTTATTCAATAGAACTGTTAACTATTTCACTGTAACAATCATAATTTGGATAAATGACATTTCGCACAAAAGATGATATTATTAAAGAGACAAATATTTCGTGCCCCCATGCATAAAAGAGACTGCATCAGTCTCGAAACGCAACAACGACCCTACACCACAAAAAAACGGTGTAAAAAAGCTTGCTTGGTCCTAACTAAATAGCGGTAGTTGTTTAAATGACCTCAAAAGACTGTTCACGGTTTAAAAAAACACTGGTCAAATTTGCCAGCTCTAACACCGCAAAACAGATAAGGCACGAAGGTTAACGGTAGAGCCTTCAGCAAATTGTGGGTGTAAACCACGCGTCTTTCGCAAATCCTTGGAGCGGGAAAAAAACGAAAGATTCGATGGTTACCTCTGCACAGCAGCCAAATTCACCGATAACATTGCACAAGCGAAGGGCTTGAAACGCCTCAACGTACGGAGCACCTTCTTCGGCGTCAAGAAACGCTTTTCCCGTCGCTTTGAACTTATCCTGAAAAAATTTAGACGCAGTCGCGGACAAATTCTTTTCGTCCACAGTTCTATGATTCGGATCCAGTTGTAAGAAGAGCCACTTTTTCAACAACGTGTAAACGTCCATCTCGACTTGCAGCACGAAGAGGTCGGGCGAGCGAACGATTTGAGACATCAGCTTGGGTTTGATCTGCGCGAGGAAGCTCGCCTCTTTTGTTCGGAGCATTATGTTGCTCTCCAGCCATTTGACGCAGCTTTTCTCGACTTCTGATAAACCGTATAATCGGGAAGTCTCGTGAAAATGGCACACATTTCGAAAATTTATTTCTTCTTCCATCACCTGCAAGAAGTACCAGGAAAAAGCAATTATCAAAAAGAGCTTTGGTTTTCATCAAATATGATGTAACTGTTGTACTTCCAGCTGTAGTCGACGGTGATACTGCGAATGCAGAAATACTTCCTATACGTGTATATCAGTACTGCAATATTTGTAAATATGCAAACTGAAACGTGTATACTATTTCATTTCCAGTCTCGTGTTCGGGGCTAATGGGTGTTGTGGGAAAGCTTCACACGTGCTTCAGGCAACGACTTGCCACCACAACAGCATTCACTGCTTGAACTGCTGCAGGCCACACGGCGCAGACTAAACGGAAAGGGGTGCGGGCAGACCACCAGTGACACTTCATTGGGATACATAGCCAGCAAAATGAAACCCTCTTTTTTGCTTATATATGTCCTTTATCAAGCAGCACTTCACCGAGACGGTGGTGATACAACATGCACAAAATGCATCAACAACGTCGGTGTTTACGTTAGAAAAATGCGTCAACAACGTCGGTGTTTACGTTGCGCAGTGACGTTACGTTGAGCGTTGTGTGGCATATGCCATCTTATGATAGCAGTCGCTGTGGACCTAAGGCCCATGAAACTCAAGAACTTTTCGGAAAATCAAGAAGCCAACCTGAAATCAACTTTGCAGCTTTTAAGCGACATTGGCTTGCGAAATTCCGAAATAAGTTTTTACATTTACACTTGCAATAACCTCTGAACATTTTTCCATCAATCCCTCCAATTGGATGAGTGATGCTGCTGCTAGAACAGACACTACGTTATTTCCAGAAAGTTCGATTTCATCAGAATATAATGAACCAAACGCAATCTGCAGGGACTCCTTGTTGATGTTTTCGTCGGGAATGCGAAGGTCAATTGCCTGAAAAAAATAACAGTGGTTTTAGTCGACCTCAACTTGATATTGCAGTTGTTTTGCTTAAAGTTTGCAAAAATCAAATGGAAAGTCAACAAAAATACAAAAACCAATCAGACACCGACATGTTCCATACGCTCCATTACCATAAGCTTTGCCTTGACATATTAAAATATTTCATGTGCATATTTAAACAATCTAATACAGGTTCATAGTTCGTACACGTGTATGCGGCCAAAAAAATCCCGAACATATCGAGAGTCTGTTTGTTGAACGACGATACAAGGTACTTTAGTTGCGGCTTCCAATGGGAGATTCGAACACTCAACGGAAGAAACGCTAAGTCCGCTAGAGCAGCAGGCGAGATTACCCGCTCGACCAGGTTCACTCTATTGTTGTAACCAATTATTGTTGCAACATTATCCAGTGATGCAAGGTACAAGCCTGCACTCTTTTATGCATAATGTCATCAGTGTTAAGCAATTCGTGTGACTTTCATTGATCAGTCCGTTTTCTTGACACACAATCGTTATTGTACAGTGATACCTACTACTGTAGGCTACCTAGTATTAACACTTACAGTACAGTTTATCATTATTTATATATGTGTAGCCTAGTGCTAGTGATTTGCTTGTGCTGTACCTGGTTATTTTTCTGAATATCTTACACTTCATAACTGAGCTTCTCATTGCATTTGATGCTGATAGTGCTTACCTTAAGTCTTTGAAGTGTCCACTATTATGGTGTTGTGAGCCAAAGATACAGCACAAGTTAAGTGAGTTTGTTTCCAAGATATTTTTTGATGGTGTCTATTTTGCCAAATGGGGCAAAGGCTGCGTGCTGAGGTTATGTTGCCTTCAGCAGAACACGATTAACGGGATTACGGATTTAAACAGGATTCGGATTTTGAAACTGTCAATTCGTCGGATTTGGATTAGATTTCCAAATGAAATTCCAGGATCGGACTTGGAATTGAAAAACCTAATTCGGTCATCTCTGGCCGTCACATTCCTCCCGCCTCGCTCAAGGCTTTTCCCATTCCATGTGCGGGAGCGACGCCCGCACCGTTGCAGCGCCCCGCACTGGCCACAAGTTTATTTGTCGCCTTTTCGTGGGAGATTCGAAAAATCAACGAAAGAAGCGCCAAGTCCGCTAGAGCAACGGGCAAACAACAATAGAGTTCCCGCTCAACCAGGTTCACTTTAGTGTTGCTTGCACGTAACTGCCTTTTTGAAGCACTTCCTGACTGCGTGCTCTAGGCATGTGAAGTCGTCACAGTGCAGTTAAACAGACAGAAAGGTTGACTTTTCCGCATGCATGTTTGCGAGACCGAAACGTTGAACACGTCTTCAAAGCAGCTTGAAGACATTTGCGGATTATTTCAACACACTGGTTTACCATATATTATCAAATGTTCTGCTTAAAAACTTGCTGTAAAACTTTAGTCAACATCCTTTCAAAAAACCCATCATGCAAAATGTGTGTTGATCATCCAGCAGACTGCAAACCCTTACAAAAATGTAACCCTATAACGACTGTAAATTCCCTAATAATTCGGCGATCAGCTCTAAACTACAATATAAATTTATAAAACTATCAAGGGCTCCTCGAGGAGACAACCTGGTTAACAAAAAAACTGTTTTTTTTTTCGGTGCCACAGCGCTTTAATTTGCATGAAATCGTCTAATGTTTGCGCCAATAAATCAACTGATCGCAAAGCAAAAAATCATTTGGAAAATGATCAAACACTTTACTCAATTCTTTCACTAAATTTATGGCCATGCTACAGTCAGTGCAAAATTAAGACAAACTTGTGCACAAAAAGTATCAAACACACCAAAATGTCAACAGCATTGCTTGTTTGGCTAATTTCCTGCAAATTTAATATCATTTAAATGTTATAATTGGTTGCATGTTATATACTGATAACGTACAGGGATATTTTAGAATACCATACTTATTTAAAACCTATATCCAAATGATTTATTTAAACTGGTAATCCAGAACAAAAGTTACGTTTCAGCACTTACACCGAGGAACTTGGCGTATGAATTTGAAATTACACTATAAAGAAATAAGAAGCATATACAAACATTGGAAAACTCACCGACTTCAGAAAGTGAACTTAATGAGATGGTTGCTCATGGCAGAAATAAATTGGAAATGTTATTGAAGCCAGTGCATCGATCAGTGTAATCGACGGGAGTAATTAATCAAGATGTATCATGTCATTAGCTAATCAACAGCTGTCTTGCCAAATTCACATATGGATTATAAAATATGCTTGGTATGCGTCTACCACGAAATATCTTGAAAGTGAAGAGCAACCAGCAGTGTTGTTTAATTTCCTGTGCCATCTCTGCATAACATTCAGAATTTACATGTTTGATGTGTCATTTTCCGAAATTCTTAGCACTTCACTTCAATAGTTTCGGCATGGGTGGTATTAACACGAATTGAAACTTGTTCTCAGTATAACACTTGCCAGTTTCAATCGTAGAAAGCTCATGGCAGCATATCGCTGAACCAAAACCGATACAAACCGCTATACAAAAATATAGCTATGGCGTTACACCTCAAAAAATTTGTTTTCGGTGACACCATTTAATTACTTTTTCTCTGTTAACGTGCGGTTTGGCATCTTGCATGAAACGCCGGAAATATCCTAACGTTTTGTGTAGTTGCTCTAGCGGACTTAGCGTTCCTTCCGTTGATTGTTCGAATCTCCCATAGGCAACCGCAACTGAGGTACCTTGTGTCGTTGTTCAATAAACAAATTCTCGGTATCTTCGGGATTTTTTTGGCTGCATACACGTGTGCGCATTATGAACAGGTAGTAGATTGTTTAAATGTGTACATAAAGTATTTTAATATGTCAAGGCAGAGCTTGTTGTAATGGCTCATGATATTGCCTTTTGGTCATTGATGAGAAATTTGCAAGTCAGGTGTCTGCAGACACTAGGTCAGCCATAAGGAACACATGGACCCCACGCAGACCTGTTCTGAAAATTGCATTGACATGATCAGTGTAATCAAATAGAATATAGATGAATATCATGAATTAATTATTAACAATAACATAATCAAACGTAAGTTGAGCAAATTTTTATTTCCGAAGTGTACATCAAACTATTAGTCCATCGCATTAATCTGTTGCTAAGCAGCAGCTCCCAATTTCTGTTGCTAAGCAGCAGCTCCCAAAAGATTGGTGACCCCTGTCCGCGATGTACCAGGGACAGGGGTTACAGAGTCGGAGGTTTTTGGGTAGTGCCGGATTCCTAAGAACACCAAGAGTCGGAGTTTGAGTCGGATTTTTTTATCCGACTCCGGAAGTCCAATTGAATTATTTTTACATTGCACTCCTAAGTTAGGAATCCTTACTCGTGCGTGTTGAAATTGTGCAATTTCTTCTGAAACTTAGTGAAACAGAATTCTTGCTGTGCACCACGATTTCCATTGATTGGTAGTTGCTACAAAATTGTTGACAAACTTCATTCACTTTATTTTAAGTTGTCAGTGTCGGAAATCTTGGAAAGGTTGGAGTCGGAAATGGGAAAATTTTGAAAGCTAGAAGTCGGAGTTCAACATTTTACCTCCGATTCTGTAACCCTGAGATGTACCCTGTATGTTGGTGACTCGTAACTGCCAATGTGCAATGCATAACACTCATACATGCTTGCAAGGTGAGCAGGTTAGTAGACTCAATTGGACATTGGAACCAAATCACACTGACAGTCCAATGCTATTCCATCTACAGCGATAATGAGATGGGTGCAAAAACTTGGTTTGGTTCAATAGTTGTAACCCGAAGTAGTGACATATGCAAGTGAATACATTACAATTAATTTCGATATAATAAATTGCAATGTATTCACTTGCATTTGTTACTACTGTGGCTCACAAGTTTTGAAAGAAAGACACTGTATCTGCAAGTTTCAATCGTGGCAAAAAGATGAAAACGCAGCCAAATAGGCAGATTCCTCACAGGCTTGCTACAAGCTAGAGCTTGTTTTATTATTGGTTTGGTTCAAACAGACATGAACTGGTTTATCCAAGTACTTCCGTTCAGAAGAAAAGGTAACACAGATTTACCACAAAGAAACTGACATAAAAACAACATCTCCAATACTTCGTTTAACAATTTGGACATTGAACAGGCCTTGCTACTGTGACCTACAGCACTAGCTTTCAGTTTATTTATATTAGTAAACAGCAACATTATAAAATTTAGTTAGTGTTATAACCTGCATTGATGATTCCTTCCAGTTAGAATTGAACATTCCTGCAAAATAGCCAGCTTGACAAAGGTACAATTTATGCAACTTCCACTCATGATCAAATGCACAAATGGTAACGTCACTGTTTTCTCCTTTCACAAATAGTGTGTTGTATATGTACTGAGATGTGTTGCCAAGTTTCCTCTTTTTCCTTTGCTTTTTGACTGCATAAGTCAACTCATCGCTTGAACTATCATCACATCTCTTTCTCTTGCTGTGATAAGCATAATTCTGCACATCTGCATTTTCTTCTAAAGCATGTGATCGAAACAACACATTCCCCATACTGAAGAACACTGTTTTCATGAAGTGAAACCAAATCTCAGATAGTGATGCAAAGTTTCATGCACCAATAAGATTTGAACATACCAGCATTGAAAGTGCATTTGAATTGCAGTTACACCTGCCAAAACAAAGACTACCGTAATAGAGCCAATAGAATTAACATCTTAAATTCTGGAAAACACAGGGAAGAAGGTATGAGTTAAAACATGCATGTGCCATGCTAGTTTCCACATTGCTAAGATGCAAAACATTAGAAACAAGCAGCATAAAAACAACTAAATGAATCTACGTGGATCATACTAATTTTACTTCATCTCATGATACCTCAAGATTTACAAAGAGGTGCAAAACAAGCTTGCATTATACAGAAAAATTGTGCTACAACATCACTTAACACTTTGAGAACCAGTCTACGAATATATCGTACCTAGATTTCGTCCTAAAAACATCAGTTTTCGGTTGCCTTACCAACGCCCTAGCTCCTCCGTCGATTGCGCTAGAGAGCTGTTCAAGGGCTCAAATGGATCTGCAAGTCTTCTAGTTTGCACTCGAAAAAAAATTTTTTTGGTTGGGGGTTGCGGATTTTTTGTGAGTGACGTCATAAGCGAAGTAGTATTTGGGTCATTTTGGCTCATGTTGCCTGGCCTAGGGCCCAATCACTAGGCCAAAGTGTTTCGCTAAAATTTTCATTGGAAACTAGACTCGAGTCTGAGTCTTTTGAGCCTTTGATCGACTTTCTAGTGTTTCTGGTTCAAAAGTTATGATCTAAAATAAACAAATTAATTAATTATCTAATTAGTCAAATATTTTTATTAGTTTAGATCAGAACTTTTGAACCCGAAACCCCAGCAGGTCATCCAAAGTATCAAAAGTCTCAGATTGTAGCCTAATTTCCAGTAAAAACTTCAGCAAAATGCTACCATCTAAAAGTTTAGGCTCAGGGCCAACTGATGTGGGCCAAGGTGGCTTAAAAGTCCTCCACTTATGACGTCACTTACAAAAAATCCGCACCCACAAGCAAAAAAAATTTTTCGAGTGCGAACTAGAAGACTTGCCACGTCTTTTGAGCCTTTGAACAGCTCTCTACCACTTTCGGCGCCCGAGTTACGCATGTACAAAGCCACGTGTGATCCGGTTGTTTTGGTGCAAGAATCCTCAAAAGGGGCCAGACACCAAAGTGTTGATGGGACCAGATAAAAAAGTCATTTAGCAAACTGTTGTTATAGTCGAAATACAATAAATCGTTCTTAAATTGACTTTTCAGTTCAATGCCAAAGCCTGGCAAGCGTTGAAAGTATGTAAAGATTAGAATTGCCACATACTGTCTGTATTGCATATACTGTGATGAGAAAAAGCGAAAAATTATTTTGTCTTTATTTTTTTAAGTTGTAACTTGTAGTTAACTTTCTGCTAGGGATATTGAAATCTCTTACAAGTTTTACCACTTTCACACCATTTTCGCTACAGAGTGAAACAATCGTGTCATACTTTTTGCCTAAAGGATACTGTTTTTTTTGTTCCACCAATTACACACTGCTACACCACGGCTATCAATCAAACTGAGTAGTCCCAACAATCCCTAATACTGTATGGCAGGCCTGCACAATTCAGAAACCTCGAATGGTCAAACTATCAACATAAATTTGCCATGAGGCATAGAGGTTTATTTCATTTTGATGTGAAGATTTTGTTGTAGTATGGAAGAAATTCTGCAGAAGACATCTACTTACTTGAGGTCAAGCTTTTGCAACATTTTCTACAATTGAGAAAGCTCTCACGGGCTGCAAGAAAAGCTTTGGCAGCTCACATGTTGTGCAGGCCTGCTGTATGGTAAAACTTATGCAACAATTCACCTCGATTGCTGGTGATGATGTAATCATTGACGCCATTTTTACATCACACCTGTCACGACTCAACAATGGGCCACTTAACTGCTTTCCTATTTGGTCACAAAAGATTAGTGTGCTGACTTTACATTACCAAGCTTACATTTCGAACTGGAAGCTGCAACTGTTATTATAAACAAACAAAATATTCTGTGTGGTGTGGACTGACAAAAATATGTCACTATAGGCCAAGTGACGATATAGCTGAAGTAAGTATAGCCAAACTTGAATGCATGTAAAAGTAGGAATTCTGCCAGGACCGACGAAAAAGCTTTATATGCAAATACCGTATTTCTTCGAGTATAAGTCGCACACATGTATACATCGCACCTCCGTATTTGACATGATCAAATAGCAGTTGAGGCCCAGAGCCACATAACTTCGGCCAAAATGGCCTAAACCTACCCCACTTATGACGTCACCCACAAAAAACCCAAATCCCCAATTTTTTTATTGCAAACTTGAAGACTTGCCAAGTCTTTTGATGTTTTTAACAGCTCTCTAGCACAATGAAATGGCAAGTGAAGGAGTTGTAAAGTGGCACAAAAATATAGGTTTGGCAGGCAAACTCACCTGGCCGCAAAGGTGTTGATAAATCCACCACTTAACACGTATAGAGCCAGCCTACGGTATATTCGTACTTGATTTCGACCTAAAAAACAGCAGTTTTCGGTTGCCTTGCCAACACCCTAGCTCCTCCGCCGATTGCGCTAGAGAGCTGTTCAGCAGGTCAAACGGATCGGCCAGTCTAGTAGATTGCACTCAAAAAAAATTTTTTGATTGGGGGGTGCATGTTTTTTGTGAGTGACGTCATAAGTGGAGGACTTTTAGGCCACCTTGGCCCACTTTACCTGGCCCTGGGCGCCAACCGTTAGGTGGTAGTATTTCACTGAAGTTTTTACTGGAAACTAGGCTACAAACCGAGTCTTTTGATACTTTGGATGACCTGCTGGGGTTCCGGGTTCAAAAGTTATGATCTTAGTTAGTAAAAATATTTGACTAATTAGCTAATTAGATAATTAATTAATTTGTTTATTTTAGATCATAACGTTTGAACCAGAAACGCTAGAAAGTCGATCAAAGGCTCAAAAGACTCGGACTCGAGTCTAGTTT
>Ga0210059_1011593_pt1 | contig 13460 bp, 18 predicted proteins | sample Ectturendosymbi2_FD_188042 | JGI IMG/M metagenome (GOLD analysis project Ga0210059, IMG submission 188042) | Ecteinascidia turbinata endosymbiont from Florida, USA - Sample 2 (SPAdes) (version 2) | ecosystem: Host-associated > Tunicates > Ascidians > Unclassified | place: Key West, Florida...
CTTTCTGTCATCCACTTGAAATTACTGACAGGCAATGGCTGTGACATAGCCCAACCGTAAAGATTGTTAGCATCAAGATACTGGATAAATTTCGATTCTTCTTCCAGATTGAAATCCTTCATATACTGTTGTTAGCCTTCGCATATCGCTTCCGAATCATAGAGACTCCGTCACGAATTCCTTTTTCAAACATTAACAACATATCAACATCTTTCAGCAATTCAAGCTTTACATCAGTTTTATTTAAACATGCATCCCAGGCCAATCCTGGAGCGGTGAAATACCAACAAGGATCAAACCCATAATTTTTAAAACAAAAATTCGAAAGTTTTCAAAGACATCTGTTAATAATAAAACATCTAATTTCATATACAGATCATGATACTCGCGGAAAGTTTTGAATTAAAAATTATCCCACACCTTAAGGGCGTGCTCAAAATCATTGTCTGTAATATTGGAATTATTTAATTTTGAATAAAACGCCTCTTTTGGTGGAAGTTGCGATTCATCTAATTTCTCAAGGGAATTAAACCAATCATATGGAAAAACTCCTTTTCTTAACAACATATCAAAGTTTACATCAAAATGTTTTTTTACGTTTTCAAATTGTTCAGGTTTTAGATTATTTGCAATTTTATCCAGACTGCTCGCCATAAATTTGAAACTATCTAAAAAACGAAGTTTATACTTTAATTTTCCTTCTTCATCTTGAATACTTTTTGAGAAACTGATCTATTTCTCTTCCGTATTAGGAATACAATCGATATTTCCTTTACCCGTTGAGTTAAGATTTTTTACAAACAAATGAACATCGCAACCACTCAAATTATGAAAAAACACTGGAACAAATTTAGGCTTTCTAAAAAGTGTATTGTATTTCTGATGAGCAGCGCGACTGTATTTTCCAGTGAAATGACATTGATCGCGAACTCTTACCTCACCTCCTTCAAAATCTTTTCGGCATATCCAGCAATTCGTAGATGTTTCAAAGTTGGCTTTATCTTCTTCTTTAAATATCATATCTTTTGCTTCCGATGTCCAAACTTTATCAATTTCGTTTTTTATATGTTCACAAAATATTTCGCCAATATTTTCATCCGCGGATTTTTTAGTATAAAAAACTGGCTTTAGTTTTTTCCCGTCACAGACAATTTTAAAGCAGAATCCAGAGGGTTCATGCTTTGATACTGTTCTGTATATGAATGTTCCGAATTCGGTTTGCAACTTTCGATTGATTTCGTCAGGCATTCAAAATCTGTATAAACAATCGGAACGTGCATTGAATGCTTAACATTTTTAAACTCGAGAATCGAACCCTTTTCAGGCATTCCAAGTGTTACACAGTCATGTTTTTCACAACTTTCTTTGTGCCTGTCCAAAACTTCCTTCTCTCTGAAAGAATTAAGACATCTCAGGCAGAAAAAACATTTCTCTTTGTGATTTGACATTTGATGGCTCAAAAGCCTTGATAAATCATTCATAAGAACAAAATGTTTATCCTCAAGCAGTAAAAGATTTACATCATGTTCTCTTTCAGCCATCTCTGAAATACGTAAAGGAAATTTCTTTTCATCTTCATATCCCAAAACATTCAGAGAAATTTGAGGATTCGGTCATTCATATTTCTTTATATCTTTCAGTTTCATTGGAAAACTTATTCCATCAAAATTTAATGTTTCAGCCTGTTTTTCCAATTGCTTTGTAATCCTTTCAGGATGATCTTCAACAGGATTCAACGCCCTTGCAATGCTTAATTTAAAGCACTGAACGTCCTCATTCCTTCGCTTCTCAGTTTGAAATTTCATATTCATCAACGCTTTCTTACTTGCTATAAATTTTGGAAGAGGAATGTAAGTGCCTCCCCTCAAGGGTTTATATTTCACCGTGTGAATATTAAGACTCACAATCGAGTGAAACGTTCAGCCCGATCCATTCATTTGAAAAACTGAAATGTTTTCCAAAATTTGTTCAACTATTTCAGTCCAGAGCTCATCCAAGTTGGTGGATTCCAAGACAATCGCTGTTTTGGATTGGAAATTCCGAACTTCGACGATTGAACTCACGTCCGTCGGTGAAACTTTTTTCATCATTGCTTTCAGAACAAGTCTTAAGTCTTTTGTTTTATAACCATCAAAAACGTCTTGGGGTCAAAGGTTTGATTTGTCGCTTTGATAGTATGTTCTTCTGCGAACCCTTTCAAAGCCGACCTTTTGCTTTCCTCAAACTTCAATTGTTTCGGAAACAAGTTCATAACTTTTTTCTTGAAAGCGTTGAAAGCGTTGTTGATTGGTCTTTTCACAGGCTCTGGAACATATTGTAACAACCAATCACCCCATCTTCCCAGTTTTTGTGTCACCCCTTCTTTTTTTGGTGGGGGAACATATTGTGTTGGTTTAAGTGGTTGTTGGCTCATTTCTGGAATGTTATCGTCAAGCAAACTTCTGGAGAACTCATCACCTCTTCCAGTAATTTCTCTCTCAAAAACCTCCCGAGGAAGACGATTTATCAGAAGCGTTTGCAAAGCTTCTTTTCGAGGTTTTGAATAACCCCCGAATAGCCAGATTTTTTATTATTCAGTTTGTAAGGAAAGTAAATTTCCGCATTTTGCTTTTCGTCATCTGTCAAAAATGCAATATTCATAACTTGATTACCATCAAAAACTCTTTCAAATTTCATATTGCAAACATTTTGCCAAACACTAAAAGCATTTTCGATTTCGTTCAGTGTTTTTTCTTTTCCAAGCGAAGAGTAATTTTGAAAGTCATAAGTCAAAACTTTTTGCTTCCAAGGGATGCAATACTTTTTATCTCAAATGTTATCAGGCATAGCACAATAATACATGCTGTATATTAATCTGAAAAATTTCCTCATTCACGGGCAACTGTTTCAGCTGCCTCGACTGCCTCAGCCAGTTCAGTTGATTCCCTGAACGACATTCGTTCGAGTCGGACGACACGGGTTTGCTGAGCGTCAACCTGGCTTGTGAGGTTGGTTATCAGACCCTGAAGATGTTCACTGTTAGAATTGGTATAGTGCTTATGAACATCGTCATTGTTCTGAGTTGGATTCGCAAGTTCAGATATTCGGTGATTGTTCATTTTTAGATGCCCTTGAGCACCTTCTGGAGTTATGTGAAATGTTCCCTTCCTAAGTTGATTATCTATGAAACCTTTTGTCGCTGCGTCGGTGTCTTCAACTGGCTCTCCAAGGTTTGTTAACCTTTTGTCATTGTAATTTTGATGATTTTCTGGCATAGAAATTCCATCAGGAAACATAACTCTCTGAGAAATATTCTCATTAGTTGCAAGCATCAGCTGCTCGTTCTCAGATCTCAGCGATTTTACTGCAGCATCCAGTGTTCTTTTGTTCACACCATCAGCAGGCGCTGCTGCATCAGCCAATCTGACAATTTTATGATCATTCATTTGAAGATCTAAAACCATTTGGTTTTGACCGTCAAGTCTTAGATATTTCTGCGATTCCAAGAGGTTATTAGCCCTAATTTCTTTCAAAACTTTTCGGTTCAACGTTCTGAGATTGACAGCCTCATGTTCAAGTGTTGGATCTCGAAGCCCAGCAACACGATATTGTTCACCCATGCTGACATTTTTTGTTGCTGTTCCTTGTGGGTCCAAGTTCAGACTTTTTGTTCTGATGTCCCGATTCAAAATGTTTGCATGGTTTGTTATAGCGTCGCCGACTGCTGTGTTGGCTGCCGCGGTTGCTTGTTCTAAAACACTTGTTGCTGAAGCTTGAAGTGTTCGTAAATTTACACCATCTTCATCAGTTTGTGGATTTGCTACACCTCTCATTCTTCGCCCGCCTAAGGATAATCAGTGCGCATCCAATTGACCCCGTCACGTCTAAGATAATAATCGTTTGCGGAACTTAGGCGAAGTGCATCATTGTCATGCAGAGGCTCACCCAAATGTCTAATCCTGAATCCGCCCATCGCAATGTCGCCCTGCATGTCCCCACTCAAAAGCGACGGCTTCGTATCTGCGTATCCTTTTGTCGCTGCATGGTGATTTCGTTCTGGCTCTCCCAGGTATGAGATATGATGGGTTTCCATGTTTAAATCTCTTGCCATAGTCGATGCAGGGCTATTACGATTCAAAAAAGTGTTTTCAATCCACTGTTTCGGAACAACTTCATCTTCTTTTTGTGGATTTGAGTTTATATTTCTTATTGAATGATGGCCCATATCAATTTTCCCCTCCATAGTGCCCCACTCAAGTGAAAGTTTTGCGTTTGTTACAAAATACACGTATGCTCGATTCACCGAGTCATGATCTTCTTCTGGCCATCTCACGTTATTTATCAAATTCCCATTCATATTCAAATCACTTTTGCCAGCAATTTTCGAGTCGACGTAGCCGTTCGTCGCTGCGTCACCTTCTTCGGTTGGAGACAATACGTTTTTTATTGCCTTTTGATTCATATCGATCAGATTTCCTCTTTTTAAAAATTTTTCATTGACATATTTCTTCCTCACTGCGTCGATTGGGCCCTGCGGCGAGCCAAGATTCACAATGCTCTGACCAAACATGTGAATGGCTTGACCTTTTTGCAAAAAGTTGCTGTTCATATATTCATGTGAAACTCCACTCACATTTGTAACATTTTGTCCCGTTGTTGGACTTCGTCCAAATTTATCTACAGGCATTTATTATATCACCAAAATTTGTTGATTATTTCTTGGAGGTGCTTTCCTTCCTGCATCTCTTTCAAAACATAAAGACAAAGATGACCACAAATAACTGCTTGCCTCGGTTTAATTTGTTCAGTCAGATAGAACACATCACCGAGATAGTTGTTCAACTCAGTTGGTGGAGGCAAGACGAACGGGTCAAAATAAAATTTATCGTTTCCACGTTTGAACCACGCGACCCAGTGCGTCCCATCTCCAGAAATGTCGTCTGGGTTCATAATTGCGCACTCATTTCGTTTTGGTTTCTTTGGCAAAGTGTCTCTCAAGAAAACACCACGAAAGTTTTCCAAACCAATCTTTTTCACCGCATATTCGATTTCAAAGTTACTTGGTGGTTTGTTTGGTAAAACCACGTTTTCAACTTGGATGTTCATTTATTCTAAACAAAACTTTCCGATTTCTTTGGCAACATCTTATCAATTTCCAAATCCACTTCTTCATAACTTCTGTATGTTTCAACTTTCGTCCTATATTTTTCTGTTTCGAAAAGGATTTTTTCAAACTCACGTTCAGAAATTTCATTGTTTCACAACACTTTCGAAACCATGTTTCGAATCGAATTGATTTGGCTCTCAATCAAAGTTTTTTGCTTCTCATATTTCTGAATTTTCTTGGAAAGGTGTTTTTCAATTACTTTCAAAAAAATTGAGACACTTCCAAAAATCAAGTTTAATCCTTGCAAAATCTTTCCTGAAATGTTGCCTATGATTTCTTGAAAATTGACTAAAAAGCCGACATTCAACAAAAACGTACAAAACTGAACAAATATGAAAGCAACATGAAAAAAATTGATCACACGATGATACTTTTTAACGACTGACTCTTGTTTAATTTTCTCAAAATGGATTTCTTTTTCGATTTCATGAGTTTGTTGAAGCCTGTATAAATGACCCTTATTCATTTTTATTAAATATATAAAAAATCACTTTACTTTACATTTTGGTTGATGTGTTGATTCAAATGTTGATTTATATGTTGGTAAATTTTCTGGTTAATTATTACTTTTTGCCTTTATTTTGCTCACCAACGGCTTCGTTGATGTGTTAATTTTTGTTCTGGTTGATGTCTTGCGTGACTTTTTGCTCAATTCGTTTTTCCTTTGATTTACATATTTATTTAATGCCAAAAAATTCACAACAATTTCACAACAACCAGACGAGAACTGGAATATTTTTTAACGGAGAATTTGGACCAAGAAGAAGGCCATGGCCGCTAAAAACTTGACCTCCCTGTTTCAAATACAAACCATCTCCAACCATGCCAAGCCCTGAACCTTTATATGGTTTCAAATACAGTTCTTGACCATCCGTTTCGACTCTTGTGATGTTTGAGCCTTTTTTCAAATACAGTCTGTTTCCCATGGCCTTGTTTGTCGCTTTTTGCACCAACGCCGACCCGACACCTGACAATGCTCCAGTCGCCAATGTGGGGAAAACTGTCTTTGCCAAAAATGGCAGGGCCTTTGCAGCTAAACCAGCTAAAAACGAAAGGAACCCGCCCTCTGTTTTCATATTGTGAACAACCTGACGTTTACTCATTTTTATTGTGATGCCTTTTCCATCCTGATAAGCTTTTGTCATTCAGTTCACTTGTGAATTGGTCAAAGCAAGAACATCACTTCCACACAAATCTTCATAGCCGAGACGAATGCTCACCGGACTCTTTGTATCAACGGCGTGTTTCAATTTTTGCTGTTGATTTTCAGAAATGTTTACATGCACATTGGTATAACGCATTTATATTATGTTATTAAATTTCTCTCAAGTGGTATCTGATTGTCAGGTTTTCTCCACGAAGATTCAATTGCTTTCTGTTTTGGTCTGTCACAACTGTTTCCATTTGATTGATTTTATCTAAAATCACTGGAAGATACACAAGGTTTCTCGGATTTTCAACGATTTTATATCCAGGCGAAACGTTGGGAAAGAAACTGTAACTTGTGTTTTGCGTTCTCCCATTCACATAAAACCCACCAATCACGTCCACATTCATGAGAATTGAATTTATTGATAAGATGTTGACGACATTTTGCGATTCGTGAACGCCCTCTTCGTAAACCTGATTTTGAAAGCCAAGAATGCTTGAAATTGAATTTCGCGCTCTGAAATCAACCTGAAAGTCGATTGAAATTTCCATGACGCATTTCAAGGTGCTTGTGTTTGCTGAAATCTTCACAGCATCATCACCATGACCATTTCGTTTCATCGCTATTTTTATTGTTTCTGCAATGTCAATCACATCATAGGAGCCTTCCGGACTACCAATATCAACCCACTGTCTTTGTCGCGAAGCATCTTCACCGTCATCTCTGTTGCCTCTCCCAGACTTCTACAAAACTAGGAGAATAGCGAAAGATATTATTACTTGAATCAATGTTTGGAAATGCATAATACGTCTCTAAATTCACCAAAGCCATCTCATACTTTCGTGTTCGATCCAACTCGAGTGGTGGGGTAAAAGTCGTCTTTATTTTTGTCAAATTCTCTGAAACCACAATCTGAGTTGAAGTTTTCGGAGAAGTATTTCTCTCAATTTTTTCAAGAAGTTCAGTGTCGGTCATTAATTAAATAATATAAAAGTCGTCAAACCCTATCTGTATTTCCAACAGTTCTTTGGCGAGGTCAAATCAATCACCACAAAATTGTGTGGCTTCAACCACGCAGTCTTACACAGCTTTTTGAACTGTTCTTTCGTCATGTCTTGAGACACGTGGTTGTTAAAAATGTGATCAATATTTTTCTGGTCTTGAGGAAACAGACAAAAGAAATTTGCATTTTCTCGAATTGTTGGACAAGGCAATTTGAAGTAATTTTTACTTAAATACACACAATCACAATATAAATGCCTTCCACGAACGTAATAGGCTTCAAACTTGTTTTGTTTCTGAAGCAAGAGGTCATCAAATATCATCAGATTTTTATGCTCAGGGGAGATTTCTTTTGGGTCTGGAACATCGTCTGCCGATTCATGAAAATTACACTCAATTGGCTCTTTGGAACGAGTCTTTTGATTTTTTGCCAACTTATGAATCAGCTCGTTTGGTGAAATTTGTTCTCGCAGTATTTCATCACGGTTTTCAAAGATATTCATGATCATCTCTTTTGGAAGTTGTTCTTCAAAACCTTTTCTCAAAATTTTATACTCTGGTTGAAATAAACTTTTTCCAAAAACTGACAATTTTGAATAGTCCAACCAACCTTGCTGAAGAAGAAGATTCAGCAACAAAGTAGTCTTACCACAGTATGATTTACCCACAATCAAACCCCGCAAACTCTTCGGTAAAAGAGGGTGATTGTTTTTATTTGCTGTGTGTTCATTCCATGAAATATTCTTTACTTCCATTTATTTTATTAAAGCATTTAACTGTCAAAAGGTCCTAACCTCGTTGCATGAAGTCACAACTTCTGTGAAGCTTTCCTCAGTAGCAGATGGCATAACAAATCATCCCCTCACGTCCGTGAGTTGAAATCGTGACTTATGTTGCTCCAGTAAAATGATGCATGACTTTTTTTTGGCTTCGGGCAGCATCTCGTTCACGAATAGTTTATTGTGTGGTGGAAGATAAGTGACTGCTCGTTGAAAAGCTTTTTTAATTTACCAGTCTCATTTTCACTAGAAAGATCCAAGAGGAATCTTTAAGATAGTAAAATATTGAAATACTTTGTTTCCAACTAACGTCAACAATGTGTATTCAGTTGTAAGCGTTGCAGGTTTGCCGCTTTATAGCACTGACACCAAAATGTGAATCAATGTGTTTTAGTGTCAACCAAACTATTACACATGTATGTAGGCCCGGTAAAATACGACAGGCTGTGAAAATACGACAGGGAGTCGCATAACAGAGAAACGTGGAAGCAGCGAATTTGACTTCACATTGAAAAACGATTGAATATATTAACAGGCGACAAGGTGAATACATTCGTAACACGTTTTGCAGACCAGGAACTGGAGCGCGTTTCTCTTGTCAACAATATCAATGTTTTTCAATTGAAAAGAAGGTACTCCAATGTTAACAAATGATGAAAAACGTGAACCCAAATTGTTTGAATTGAGGTTACTCAACAGAATTCAGGTATTTGTATTTGTAGGACAACGCTTTTCCTATACAACTGACCAGAAAATTGCTGACAGAACAAGCAAAATCAATTACATGCAGTAAGGCATAAATATATCATCCTCTGTCACTAAACTTTTATGCTGTATGGAATTGGCACAATTGCAAAAAATTTATGGTCTGACTGATGTTTCTTTGCTTGTATTTGGACGTAGCGAAAATAACAGTTTTTAAGTTGTAAATAGCAAATTATTTTATTGATTAGCTTGTTCGCAGAACCAATCTACTTTACAAGCCCACACCTGTGACGCATATGTCTGGGGAGAACTTTTTTGTGGGTAGTTGATGTGGGCCATAGCAACAAACATACTTTCTCGTCGAATAACTCACCGTTTAATTCGCTATAACTTCAGGCAAGTATAATAACCCAGCAAGCTGAAAGAAAGAAAACAAAACAATTCGCACGCAACTCAGCAGATTTACGAACAGCACACAAAAATTTTGAGTAATTCCGGGATGCCCCAATGATTCATGTAACCCTGTTAGATCGCTGTAGCGATCAATGCTGTCAACCGATAGGCAGGCCGGTTGCACTTGTGTCTCGGACATTCTCGAAAACTGAATGCAATTATCCAACTGTAGAAAAGGAAGCTACCTCGATTGTAGAAGCTGTTAGAGAATGGAGCCATGTTTTGTACGGTAAGCCATTCACGCGACAGTAGAACGGATCAATGGTCATTAGCATTCATGTTTGACAAACACTGTCGAAGCAAAATCAAGAATGTTTTAGATTCAAGCACGGCGAGCTGAGCTTGTCATGGATAGGTACCATGTGCAATATCGACCAGGAAGTGAAAACGCAGCAGTGGATGGATTGCCTCGAGTTTGTAGCGCCGTTAGCAAAATCAGATTCAAAATACTCAGCAGCGAAAGGTTTTCGTATACAGATTTAAAAAGTGTAAATTCTGACCACAGATTTTCAAACGCAGCTAAGCCTTCAGGCGGTAGAGGTAAGGTGACCCTGGCCCTGCTGACAGTGAGGAGTTCCACTTTACCAGAGTGGTTTTTGATCCATCGAGCGTAATATGCGAAAATACCTCAGCATGGTGTGAGTTCTCCAGGATTTTGCGGCACAGGAAGTTCCATTAAAGAACGTAAATGTTCCGAATCAGGTTTTGCTCAATCGTGTGAACCTGGTACCAGGCCCGTAGCCAGGTTTTGAGGTTTGGAGGAGCAAAATGCATTTTTAGGGGGGTACGATTTTTGTTTTTATTATATTTTTGAAACAAATTTTTCTGGGAACAAGAAAATGTAAGTGGCACAAAAGGTATTTGGGGGGGCCATGCCCACGAATTCACCCCGTGGCTGCAGGCCTGCCTGGTACCCGAGAATATCAATTTGTGGAACAGCCACGACATACTGTATTTCGCTTCATTAAAAGTCCGATTTATCTACGATGCGGCCTCCTTAAGTTTCTGATCGTGGCCAGCTTTATTACTACGTGTAGGCCTACTTGTTGATCAATTTGGGAAAAGGATGTGCGTCCGGATCTGCAAAGAATCTTAAGGTTTGTGAATAAAATCGATCATCAATTTGCGTTTGTGCCTTTGCTCGTGTGTTATTTGGCAACTAATGCAATTGGCAGTTGCAATTTCTGTTTACTTCGAGGGTTTGACGCTTCTACGGTTCGTGTAAAAATGTTTCAAACCTATCAAGCCAGTACGACGTACGTGGACGTTGCAGTAGTCTCTGGATCGTCCGACGATGTTTCAAGGTCTTTCGGCTTCAGAAAACGATCCACAGCTATGGTGAATTGAATTGATTTGACCCATAGCAACAACGGTAAGCATGGGAATGCAGCAAGCAGCAAGGTGATAGAAAAGAGAGCAAAACGATCTAAACTAAACACTCTACTTAGCAAATTGCATGAATAGCGCACACGAGAGAGAGAGAGAGAGAGAGAGAGAGAGAGAGAGAGAGAGAGAGAGAGAGTTTATTGGCATAAACATTAAACAATTTCATGCAAAAATAAAATTAAGGCGCTGGGACACCGAAAAAAACCTGCAAAACAGATTGCCTCGTCGGGCGCCCCTCGAAAGTTTCATAAATTTCTATCGTGGTTTAAAGTTGATGGCCGAATTAGTGCGAATTTAATAAGGTTGTAGTTTTGAAGAGGTTGCAATCTGCTGGATGATCAACACAGTTGCGTGGGAGTGCTGGGTCGCAACCGGTATCTATCGTTGTTTGCTCAGTTCCGCAAGGAGCTAGACCGACAAATACGTTTTGCGGAAACAAGCAGAGGAGCTGACAAAGATGAATAGGCATGGTTGTGCTTGGCTGTATTCCAGCAAGCCAAACAAAAATGCAAGTGTCAATTATTACACGATCATTAACAGAAAATTACCCCATTGAAATCACACCATAAAGGCACAGGAAACACGATAGTGAATCTGTGAAGACGTATGCTGCGTAGACTCGCGAATGTTAAGTAACTATTGCGAGGTTGATTTACTCACTTGTAGCACCGGAAAAGATGTCGTTAGTGGTTTTGGCAACAGCCAACAAGTTGAAACTCAGCGATAAAGCTTCTCGAGAGTACAAAGGTGTGTTTAATTAATAGAAAAATCATCATATGGTTATTATAAACTATTAGCCGGAGCGCAAGAGATAATTACCATTGCTTACCAATCAACGACGGACAACTTTGATACAAGCGCCATCGACGATTTTTTGCAAATCACTGCTATTTCCTGAAAAGAATAAGAGGACCTCTTCAAAGTGTTTGATATGGTGGTTGAAGCCTGCGCATTGATGCGGACGAACGCAGGCGGACTTTCAAAATATGCTGAAAGTATTCCCAGAAGCCTGTTGTCGAGATTGATCAAGGCTCACTAACAGATACAGTATGTGACGATTAGCTTAGCTCTAGACCATCCGCCTCTCGATTGGAGGGTTGGATGTTCGATGCACAATCACTGGGTGACTCGCCGTAGTGTTCGTTGGGCAAGAGCATTCACCTTTAAACCGCCACAACAAAATCATTAATCAGTCTTTGACCTGCCGCCAAATGTCCTTAAATATATCTGTCAAATTGCATACAGCAGTACATGTATCTGTTTGAACAAGATATGGGAAATGTACATGAGACCTTAGCGTGGTTTAGTGATATGCTGAGAAGAGCACGCTTGATTGTAATCGCTTCATTCCCGATGAGAGTTTCGTGATTTGATTGTGAATTCCGACCTGGCTATTCTTGGCCATTAGCTACCTTCCTAATGAGGATTGCAACGGTGGATGACGTTCCACATTAAGCTGATATTAAGTATATTACAAAGTGACAAGGCGCAAATCTTTTTATGTTTGAGAAGGGAATTGATCATTTTAGCGAAAGAGTGGTTGTTTTCGCAATATTTATATGCAAGTATTCGAGATTTACTTGGTTTCAAGCCAGTTTGAATTTAAAATTTCATATACAGCAGTTCAGCTGAATTCTATTTGAAGAAAACAGGGGATAGTGTTATATAGTGTTGTAATAGTGTGTGTAATAACCTAACGTAATACTGTATCAAACAATATGCAACTTGCTGCGGAATACTGACCTATTGATATTGGATTTAAAGAAATCAAGCATGATGAATCAGGCTACATGGGGAAAATCAAGTTCAAAAGAAGAAAAAAAATTCAATCAACTCTGGCAAGGTATCCAACAATTGAAAGAAACAATGCTCATTCAGAATGAAAAACTGGACAAGCTAACTAATATCACATAAAATCTTGAGAACCAGCTAAACGGAATACAAAAAAAGATGGTTGAATATGAAAATAAGTTGAATCAGCATGAAGAAAAAAAAGAACAACTACGCGTTGAGATGGTTCAGAAAACAAATCTGCTTGTCTTCCAACTTGACAGACAAGAACAATACTTAGGAAGAGAAAATATTCTTATTTATAGAGTAGAAGAAAATAAAGAAGACAACGATGATGGGGAAAAGGTCTTGTTCAAAATAGCAGATGAGCTCGAAATCTATCTCGAAGGTAATGAAATACAGAGAGTACATCGACTAGGACAAAAAAGAAGAAACAATGAGAATCCAAGCCCAATAATTGCAAGATTTGTGTCATACAAAAAAAGAAACGAGTTTCTTACTAAGAAACGGGAACTCAAAAATATCAAAGGAAGACAGCACGTCTTCGTTTATGAAGATCTCACACCTCTACGGTACAATCTACTGAAGTACATGCAAAAATCCTGTTCTGATACGTTTACCTCTTGCTACACTCGAAATGGCAATATAAAAGCTAAGCTCAAGACATCTGAAAAATGGGTCACCGTCACTTCATCTGATGATCTCTTCAAACACGGAATTGATGTTGATTTTAAAAGATGGGCTGTGGCGAAATACTTAACAACTAACTCTACCGCAAAGATATTACCTTCCGTGAATTCTGAAACAAAACGTCCAATACAAGCGACTATTTACACTTGAATAACAAACTGCCAGAAGCAAAATGCACACGTAAGTGTGTTAATTTAATATGTTGGAATGCTTTTTCTGTTCTGAATATATGGCTGGTGGCGCAGCAGTGCAAACTGAGCTTCCCACATAAACCTAGATGAACGAACTGTGAACATTGCAATGCTCAATTGCTTCCTGATTGTGAATGCTTAACAAGTAACAACCGCTCTGACAGCGA
>Ga0210059_1011594_pt1 | contig 13460 bp, 9 predicted proteins | sample Ectturendosymbi2_FD_188042 | JGI IMG/M metagenome (GOLD analysis project Ga0210059, IMG submission 188042) | Ecteinascidia turbinata endosymbiont from Florida, USA - Sample 2 (SPAdes) (version 2) | ecosystem: Host-associated > Tunicates > Ascidians > Unclassified | place: Key West, Florida...
CCCAGGGGTGCCGCGGTACCCAGGGGTGCCATTTGCAATACCCAGGGGTGCCGCGGTACCCAGGGGTGCCATTTGCAATACCCAGGGGTGCCGCGAGCTAATACGTTTAATATTATATCATTGAAAAGATATTTTCAAAATGTCGCCAAAACTCAATCCAAATTGCTATGGGTTCGCCACTAGGTGCCGGAAATTATATATCTGTTTTGTAGGGTGCCGCAAGCCTAAAAAGGTTGGGAACCACTGATCTAGTGATTGAATGTCAGTCATTAATTTTTGCGTGATGAAATGTCTGTACAGTGTTAAATGTGCGACAGCCAAGCCAGTGGACAGAAAAAAACTAACTCTAAATCTAAACCACTGTTCTTAACCTTTTCTCTTCCACGTCTAAGTAACTTTTCTTTTTTCAAGACCACTTGACTTAAAAAAATTGGACGATACCCTATATCGTTCAAAAACCTCAAGTAGCAGAGCGCGCAAGTGTTCGCGCCCTCTGGAATTTCTTGACGACCCCTGGGGAGGCGTGTCCCCCGGTTAAGAACCACTGCTCTACACAGAACAAACGAATCTCTTTTTTCATGACTTGACATTTTTTAATCAATAGGTACGGTAACGCTACCAACATCTGATGTTTTGAGGACTAACAATAGTTCTCTTCCTTAGTCTCTGGACTGAGACATTACTTTAGCCTATTTCTCGGACACTAGAAATTTCGTAAATTTGGAGTCGGCCGCAGCAATTTTAAGTGAATTGTAAATCTGTGGCAACATAACAGCAGTTATTTGTATAGCAGTCCTACTCTCACAGTCACTGATTTAAAATTCGTCATAACCACATTCGGACTAATATCCTCTTGGTTCTTGCCTGAAACGTAACAGCACGGACTGATTGAGCCTTTCCTGCAGGTGCAACGGGAGAAGGACAAGATCTTGCAGATAGGGGAAGCGAGCGTTTCTGTTCTGTTCTGTCACAATGTATGACCATCGCGTTGTGCCACAATACCACAGTTTTGTCATAATGCGTGGGGGTGCTGACGCAACATGTCCGAATCGTTGCATTAGATAAAGGCGCTGTGTTGATGAAGCTTTGCAGTTAGTAGTTGTATGGGATGCAAAATAGAGGTTGCAAAAACCGCAAACCACAAATTTTAATTTTTGCTCCCCCGTCAAACTGGTGCCCATGGCATGTGCCATGCCTGCCATACCCTAGATGCGCCACTGTTCTTTGCATATCATTCGTCATGTTTCAGCGCATGTACTTTTCTGTTTGATTCACTAACGATGTGCAACGCATTCTCAGTTTAGTTTCACTTATTACCACACCTTACGCAACGACAAACATTTAAAAACATTGTCGGGCGACTGGGTGACTTAATAATATTTTGACTATAAACAAGCCTTTTGGAGGCTTTAGTGTTAACCTAATGCCACGCCTATGACGTAAAATTTCGACTGAGACACAATTCCTTGACTTATTAATTATTCTTTGGTCCGATGTCGTCAACAGGAATTATCACCATATGGAATTCTTGTAGAATTAGCAAATTTTAAAGTTGATTAAATGGAAATCAATCTTTCGCTTAAACATTTTAACATGGTAATGTTTAACCAAACTGGCGAAATTGAAAGTACACTAACAGTCAACATTTTTAAAAGCAACGCTCTCAGCTATATTTGAGTGTTACCTGTGCTACGACCTTCGTTATACCATCAGTGACGAAACAAGTTGGAAGAAATATTTTGACGTCTTTGCTAAATTTCAGTTCGTGCGGCATGCAGGTCAAAAGAGGTGTTGCGCGATTCTATGCAATAAACACATGATGGTAGTTTTTCAACAAAATAAATGTGGACACGAAAATATCTATGCTATTTATACTCACTTGAAACATAAATGGGCATACAATTAAAAGTTTTGGGTTTGCTGCAAATTTTCGAGCAATCAGCCGACTCGGCTCTGCTTTCATATCTTTGCGATGATTGACATTTGCCCATATTGGATTTCAAGTGACCAATCTCCAGAAAGGTGACAAAGTCTAATCAACCACAAAAAATTTTAATACAAAATAGATTTCACTTAACATTACGCATCCTCAGTCGCAAAATCTGTAAGCAATGTTTATGAATTTTGTGGGTCAAAAGCTGAAAGATTAAAGCTCAAGACTGAAATGACTGTTAATCAAAACAAAAGCTGCGCCAACTAAAAAACTACAAAATACGTCCTCAAATAATTGCATCTATTAAAACAGGAAAAATATCTGACGATAATCACCGAGCAACAAACCCACATTGCCGGAATCACGCCGCGATCATGGGCGTCGTAAGGATTTTTTCCCAGGGGGGCATTAGTAGATTTTTTTAGGGAAACCAAGGAATTCTCTAGGGGTGGGGAAAATGGTGAAGTTTAATTTTTCCCACTCGAAACGGAGAAAAAACTTTTTTGCTAAAATCCTAGTAGGGAAATGTCACATTTTGAATCCATAGAGTCTTGACCCCATCCCCCCTTCCGACGCCTATAGCCGCGATGAATCAAAACAGAGCGCTGGTAGAAAGCCTAAAGAAAATTGCTTTCAAAACTAAATGCTTAACGTAGTGAAGGGCGGTGCCAACATTGGTAACTACAAATGTTGCCTTGCTTTTGTGGTTGAAGTAAACCTGTCATCGTTTAAGCAACACACCTCTGCACAGTCTCCAGGATAACTAACTTCAAAAGTCATGACCACTTCTTCCTTGAGAGAATCTTCTGGAATGTAAACCAAACATCCACCCACTTTCACATCTGCACCTTCTTTTCCAATGGACAGAGTTATTTTTTCAACAAAGGAACAACCCTACATGTAGAATTTGTTTAAAGACTCAGCCACATGAACATGATTAATTTCCTTTCTGATTTTTACCCAAATACACACCATCTCAGTTATATAGGCTACATCAATTATATCAAGCATTGAAACCATGTATTTATATATAACCTATTACTTCCAAGAAGCCCCACAAACAATTTTGACACGGTTTAAAGTTTCCATATTTTCTTTCGTGTCACAACAAATATAAATAACTGTCATATTTTCCTCAAAGAAGTTTGGTACAGAAGGTTGAAATCCCAAAATAAGCCAAAAATATTTAATGTAGCAAAATAAATCATGCTAAAGATTTTATGATTTTGATGATAGGATTATAAACTTTTTCAAATACGCGTTCATAAAAGTAGTCCACAACAAATTGTGTTTTTTTCGTGAAAAGCAGCTTATAGGTACGTAACAGTTGTGAAGTAAAAAGATACAGATAAATTACGATGAAACCGATGTTTTGTTGATTTTGTAATGCGTTGTGAGCAAAACAAACACATCCCAGGGGACTTTGGTAGTTTTCCAATAAACTCCATCAAAAAAAGTATCGACTGATTGTCGTCACCTGCTTAGGTCCAGAGTTACCGGAACAGTTGTCATTGGTTACTCATCGCCAAGTAGAGCAATTTCTGCTCTGATATTTTCATCAATTGTAGCAATTGTGATTGTCACCGAAGGTCTGGTGTACATTGGAGAATTTTCTCCGTAGACATGTTCAGGCTAAGCCATGTACCCAGGATAACTGGCTAAACAAAACTTATTTCTCGCCAAAACGGCTTTCTCACCAAAAGTTAAGTTATCTCTAGCGTTGTATGTGCTTGTTGAGACGCAGAAGAAACATTGTGTCGGAGATATTCTTTGCAAATGCCACTGTTCTGCATTGTTGGGGGCACTCCGTAGGTGGTGGATCATTCGTAGCAAGTAACGTGCTGCTTTAGGCAACTTGCCCTAGAGTAATTTACATTGAGACATATTTTGAAAAAAAATTTACAAAAAAGCGATTCGTGCAAAATATTTGTCTCATTTTCGACCAATAACTAAGTGAGCGGATGTATGATTTAGTAAAGATACTTTCTATAAATTTATGAGATTTCCGACACAGTAACCATACGTCCAAGCAACGAATTGCATTTTCATTTTTTGAAATGTTTGAAAGTTTGGAAAATATATTTATTCTTCTATAAAGAAGTCCAAGTCGAAGTAGCCTGTTTCAATACCAAAGCACCAAAGCTTCGCATTTCAGGAAGGACAAAACCTTGTCTATAACTTTGAGAATAAGACGAAACAAGAGTTTACACTTCAAATATCGTGCAAACTTTGCAATGCATATTAGAAAATGTTCATTACACAACACTCATAAAATAGTAGGTAATGAATTAAGTTTTCGGTTTATTTTTCATCAATAAGTTAGAACTAACACACTTACCGCAACAAACGCCATTAAGTTGAAAGCGGCTCGACACACGTTTTGAGTTACATAACCCTTAATACAAATAACCTTACAACAACAACCTTAGACAGTGAGAGCCTGGACTCCTGGGCAACAGCCAACAACCTCTGGCTGCTGTATGACCCAAAGGGAGAAGCCAGTTTATCCTCTCCCCGACGGAACGTCGGCACCAGCCTGGACCTGGCTTTTGCGTGTGTCGGCTAGGACAACCAACTGCCGGACAGACATGTTCTAGGAATGTTTCCGCGGTCGCTACTCCGACGCTCCCCCATAACGCCACCGAGGCTCAACGTTCCTGCCTACAGCGATCCGGTGAAGGGTTGGAACTAGAGATGGCGCGGGCCAGCACTTTTGCAGCCCGGCCCGCACGGAGCTAACAAACCGCTCTCTATGCTAAGCCACAACTGATTTTCTGGCCCGTAATATACCGTAACCTCAAAAGCAAAGTACAACACTTTTCAGTTCATTGTCCTTTGTACAATAAAACCATGTAGTCTTAAAACCCTGGAATACTTTCATGGGTGTATCAAACCTTAGTCAAATGCGGTGACCACGTGATACCTACTTACTTAAGCACGCGTCGGAGCGCTTTCCAGGCTTCAGCAGCTTCATTTTTTACGTGTCACATGTGAGCAGATGTATGTAAAGGTGCGCTTGCGGTCATCCTCGCTCTTTTCAATTTTGCAAAGATTGAGTTCGTGTTGAGCAGACCCAACGTTATGGTTAGTGTGAGGTGGCAAACGCACGCTGAACCCACATTATGGTTAAAGGGGAACTAAGCGCCAGGTGGTTGTAAAGAGCTGAAGTAACTTTGTTAGTGTTCAAACTGTTCAGTTGGAGTTATATTTTCAGTGTAGTTTTTGTGATAAACTTTAGTTGAAGGAAAGCATACGTTTTATAATTTTTGAAACCCGGATTCATCACACCCGACGAAATGGTTAGTATGACAAAAATTGAACCAACGTTTTCCAGGGTTAGCTGGCTATAAGTCCGTCAGAGGATCTTCACCTTTGAAAACTTATTCGTCCGCCGCCTGTAGCGTGACACCAACACACGGCAAGTGTGTGCTAGGCTACACTACACTTGCTAGTAACATACTACCTAACACCTAATCCTAAGGTAGGGGTTCCCAAACTCGGGTACATGTACCCCTAAGCTAGTAGGGGTGCATTTGCCGACCTGAAAAGGTACGTGTTAGCAATAGAAGGGAAAAAATGTGTTTACATATTATTCATTTCGAAATAGTTATACATACATCACTGAATATTATTTTCAAAATCATTATGTGCTTATTGGTAAATACATGTTATTTTCCACAGTCTTTTTGTCATAAGAAATTTTAGGCGTACATGCTCATCTATCGCAATGCTGAAGTGGTACATGACCAGAGAAAGTTTGATAACAACGCCAAAACGAAAACGCTATAAAAATGCCAAAACCGCTTGGCAGCTAAAGTCTTTTTGGGCGAAAGCCCCTGGTATCAAAAGTGGTTACTGAAGCGTACAATCATAGACTGATACGGTAATTGTTAAGAATTCACGGCCATCACTTAAAACTAATCAAAAAGCGCCATTGCTCTAACCTCACTCAAGGTGAAGGGTGTGGTTCCATATCGCATATATGTGTTTGCGATGTGCCAACAGGTTGTATGCAGTGGCGTGCAGAGGTGGGGGCAAACGGAGCGACGGCCCTGGCATTCAAGGCAAGGGCACCAAAGAGTCAATGCTGAATCTCTAGACGCTTCTTCGTATTGTAAGGCTGCTAACACAAACTGTATGGATCTGATGGAAACTTGCCTGTTTGGGGCATGCAAATTTTGATTAAATGACCCGAAAGCGAGAGGAAGCGATTCCATTGTTATTTTAATACCTTACACGCTTTTTCTCTTCGTAGGCTGGTCAATTCCTGCTGTCCTATTTTTAATATGCGACTTGTAGTCTTCGGAATATCTGTCAATCCTCGCTAGAGTCTGACATTTTAAACTGTAGGCGTGAAAGGTTTACAATAGGGCCGGAATTCGAGTATGGCAGCGATATACTGTTGAAAAATCTTAATGCATTGTCGTCATCACTAATAAATATATCATCATTTTGATAAAAACGCCATAATTAAAGAAACGGACAGTACAGTGAACAAAAACCGAGACCTCTTAAACTTGCTTGTTCAAAGTTGAAATCATGAGTAAAGAACGCTTTATGGCGTCATGTCTGCTTGGTTTCATTTTTAGTGGCAATGCGAATTGTGTCACAGGACTCCATTACGCGTGACGATTTGGCAATAAATTATTCGCTTTCAATTGTTGTTAAAAAATTGAAAAAAAACACTGCTTTAGTTGATATGTCAAGGTTTAAGACAGAGGTGGGGAACCTGCCGCCCGCGGGCCAAATGAGGCCAGCGTGAATATTTGATATGGCCCGCATCAGACTTTAGGTTACCTACGTTAGAGCACAACATTGCGTCAAAACAAAACTCCATGATAAGCAGGTACGGAGGTAGTAAGTTTAGATAAGCCACTTTTTCTAATAGTTAGATAAAGATATAATTTTAGGACAGAATTGATTTTTTGGCCCGCCAGCGACAATGCACAATTCCTGCGGCCCGTGATAGCAAATAGGTTCCCCAACCCTGTTAAGAGAAAAGCCAAACAGTCGCTTTCATTTTCAAGCATTTCAATGACATTAGATTTTGCAAAATCAGGTGGAATATTTAATAACTTTTTCAACAGCAACGAACTCTACTTCAATTTCAAAATATTTAAACGTTGTGATAAAATTTTCGTTCAAGCTCAAGCTTTGGGAGTAATCTAAGCTCCGAGTGAACCGCATCTCAACATAAGCTAAAAACAAACAACTCACAATAATTAAACAAGCATAGAGGAAGTACTTTCTTTGTCTCAACGGAGTATTAGACAAAAGCTGTGGTTAGAGTCTAAACTCTTTAGACAGAACGGTGAATGGGGGACTGGTGCACTACCGGCAAAAATATCTTTGGATAAACAAACAACGCAACTGGTATTTTCTAATACAACCACTTCAAAAGGAGACGTTTTTAAATTTTTCAGCAGTTTCAGGATAATCACACAAATTTTGTCTCGTGGGTTGAGTTTCGTGTTTTAGAAACAACACCTTAGCCAATGACACCACTTCACGTAATTATCAAGTGAAAGGAGATAGTTTCTTATAATGGACATATCAAATTAGGTGCGAAGCTAGCCCATTAGCAATAATATTTATGCAAAAGAAAATGAATCAAGTGCAAAAAAGCAGCTTTTATAACATTACGTGCTTCCAGCAACCTAATTGGTCTAAATGTCAAAGGAAAAAATTGAAAAACATATGCAACTTACCACTTCCTCGTACTTGCCACTTTCTCCAATATTCTGGCTTGAGAATGCATGGTCATTTTCAGGGTAACGTGCTTCCTCTTTTGTGCTGGTCTTCACAAATAAAAACGTGATTCCTGTTTATAAAGTTTATCAAAACCTTAGAATCAAAAGAAACTGGAGATTTAAGTATTTCTGAGCTTGATGCCTCATAAGACAATTGTTGTGAGTGAATTTTCTACCTCTTCTCTTTGATGGCGGAAACGCTTTTCAAAGTTGACTAAGTTGTAGACGTGCAGTAAATGATTTTCATGTGTTAGCTTAAACGCGGTCGGAAAACAAACCGTCGTATTTGTAGGACGTTGCCCTGGTTGTGAACAAGACTTAATTCTATCGCCATGTGAAAATCATCCGCTCTCAGATCAACATTAACAACCACTTGAGGATTTCCGAGCATGTTACAGCGCGTCTGCTTAACATGTTGGGGAGCTACAGCAAAGGGTTCTTTGACATGACAGGTGAAGCATTTCGCGTTAAATCTGGTGTCGTGAATTTGCTTGCATATAATTTAAACCAACAAAGCTCACTACTTATGTTATTCTTTTGACTCTACACGCAAAGTTAACGTTAACAAAAATTTTTGAAACCTGAAACACCCCTACCAAACGTCTGGTGGTTTGGGTTCCTTCATCATGGCAATTTTACTGAAATTGTGTTTGCTTCCTTGTGTTAAACGTATTTTTGCGGCCGAGTTTTGTCCAATACAGAAATTGGAAACAAAAGCTGTGCAAGGACTAAGAAAAGCGCTTTTCTTCTCGAAATATGTGGAAAGTTACTAAATGAATTAATTTGCTTTTGAAAAGACACTAATTAGTCAAACATTTTGCATTGTTTAACTGGGGGGTAGTACAGTACAAAAGCGTTGGTTGCGATACGCTCTGGATTATTTCATTATTTCGAAGAACCTCAAAACTACTCTTCTTCCAGTCACAACTATTTCATGTTATGCAAAAATGATGGCCTATTTTCTGTTTTTTTTACTTAACAGGGTTTCTTTGGTGCAATGCTTGGGTAAAGTGCACCAAAAATTTCTTCTTATCTCTGGAATTACGATTTGCTTAGAATAGACGGTTCTTGTCAAAATTTTGCGATATTTGCGCGTTAAAAAATTATGATTTCGCTAATTTTGTCATGTGAAAACAATGTTGGTGTTAATCTTTAGTGGAGTAATTCAGTTTAGTTTAGTTTACAGGATGCGTGTTTTTTAATGATGTTTACTGGAGTTTTGCGCGATTTGAAAGTTAAAAAAAACTTACAATTTGATTCATTTGGATGTGAGGCTTTAGTGGAGCAATTCTTTATTTGTCGAATGAAAGATTTTTTTCAAACGAGTTACAAAGCTTTGACGTGATTAAATTTTCAAATGCATATAGCGATTTTGATTCAAAGCTTTAATGGGGTTTTGCGACAAATTCATTTCTTAAGTGATGTTTGCTGATGTTTTTGGGTGCTTGTAAATTAAAAAACGTAAAAAAACGTAACATGTGAATTAAAAGGCGTTGTGAACCAGTTTCATCTCTGTTTTTACATTTTTCAGCTGGAGATCACATGTGTAATTTGTGAAAGAAAATTCTCCAGGCTGTCCGAGGCAAACGTTCATGTAAAACTGCTTCATTTCGCTTTGCGAATATCTGCAATATGTCATCGGTATCGTTTTCATTGGCCGTCCTTCATTTTTTGAGCCAGTTCTTCTAACCACTGCTTGGCCACACTAGATCTCGGGACAGGTGTTCAGCAGCCATTCGACTGTCTCATCGTCCAGCTCTTCTTGGGAGAGTAAGTCCGGGATGGGTGGGTGCTGGTGTCGGGGATGAAAATGCGGAGTCTTCTTGAGCTGTCCGCCCACTCCGCATTTCATTGGTGGTCCGCCCATTGCGCCGCACGTACTGTATATTGTTGTTATCAGATGAACTGATGAGCTGTTGAGCGGCAGGTACAAATGCATGTCTCGATTTGAGGCGCCGTGCATCTGCACTCGATGGACAGGCGAGGGCCGAATGGAGCAGGTGTCCAGGCTCCATGGCACGGCGTGCTAGAGACAGTGTGGCTCCATGGAGACGAAATCCAGCAGGTTGGATACTTGCGAGGATTGTAAGATTGTTCGCTGGTGTGGGTCGCAGGCATCCAGTCACAATTCACAAGGCGTTGTTGATGCCAGGACCGTATAACAAGGCGGGTATGAGCACTTCGGCACCAGACAGGAGCGCAGCACTCTGCGGTTGAGTGTACCAGGCCTAGGCTGGCTGTTCGCAGAGTTGTTGCTCCAACACCTCAACCGGAGCCAGGAAGCCGCCTCAGGAACGGGACGCGTGATGTCAACTTGTTGTGAAATGGCTTAATGTGTCACGATACGTGATCGACCTTTCCAACGTTGCTCCGAGGTATTTAAGCTCGGAGCAGAAGAGCAGTGTTTCGTTGTTGAAGTTGACTTTTATCTCACCTTCAGATTCCTTGTTGTTCTTCTCCTTTTGGGCTAGTTGTTCAAACCACTGCTTGGCCGCACTAGATCTCGGGGCAGGTGTTGAGCAACCATTCGGTTTGCTCATTGTTCCTTGTTGTTAAGATGGAAGACAGCCGACACCGTTTTTGTTGTGCTGAGCATTAGCTTTCAAGTCTGGAGGTATTCACCTACAATTACCATGTCCTTGTTCAGTATTCCCTCCACTGCCTGCCAGTCTCCATCACCATGCATGATTGCTAGATCGTCAGCATATGCATACATTCTGGCGACGATGGTTGGCAACATGGGCGTCCGCAGGCGGGGGGGAAAACGTGTATTTGCCCCCCCCCTGGAAAATGGAACTAAGAAGCATAAATTTCTAGAAAACGTGAAATCAGCATTTTAATTCTGATGAGTTGGGTTAATTCTTGCAGTAACAGTTTGTTTGCCGATATGACACTTACACTACAAAAGAGTCAGGTTCACTGTTCTGGTAGACTAACATGCAGTGATGAGCTTGGAGTTCACTAAATTCGCTTCTCTGCCTGCAGAGGCAGGTTACGAAATGCGGGAGCGAATTGTTCTACTCTTGCCTTTGTTGCGCAACAATAACATGGCAACAAATCTTCGAAGATGCACTTCATGTTACGGTGGTAGGCGTTTTGCAGCATGCAACTATTGAACGCAGACTTCTTGCAGAACCGTCGCCGGAATGTTTTCAATAGTGAGGCTTTGCAGTTCTGTGGGGAGGCTTTGCGTTTGTTTAGGGGGTCTTGACATTATAAAATTATCCAAAACTCCATTTATTTATAGTGCTTCTCGTTTCAATTTGGGGGGCTTGGAGTTTATTTAGGGGGGCTAAGCCCACCAAACCCCCCCCCGTGGCAACGGGACTGACTTCTTGGCAGGTATTGCTGCGAGTGAGACAGTGACTGGTGACAGCTGTAAGACAAATAGGCTGATACCTATGGTGGACGAACTGCGGCTCGCTGACATATTTTGTGTGGCACTTCTAGATAAATAGCAAAATCTCAAATTGACAGAGAGTTGTTTGCTCATATTTAACGTTTGTTTCATTTACCAAAGTGTTTACACAAGTTCGCGAAGTTAGTCGTCTGCGCGCTGCTGCAGAAATTAAACTGGTCGAAATGCAAAAATATCTGGCTTTAAAAAAACGTTAGTCAATGCCACTCTATAGATAATTTCTGGCAACAGGTTCCAGAAGGTAAATACCCAGAATAAGACCAGTGTACATTTCTGTATACAACACGACATATTGCTGCGAATTTTGTTTGTCTGTAATGAAGTTCGTAAAATCATATCATTGTGAAACCCTGGAAAATGAAAACTTGGGAGAATTAATTCGCACATCTAACAACGTACTTTCCAGATTTTCAGGGACTAGAAAATCAAACAAAACTTAATATTGACAATCACTATACATCATTTAATGCAAAACGTGCATTCTTTACAGTATTTGTATTGACGCAACAAACTGGTTTTGCGACTCGCCAGTGATTTTGGTTTTCTGCAAATGACTCTTCCATTGAAGAAGTTTGCCCACCCCTGGTGTGTACTATGTGTGAAGAAGCCAGGACCGTTGCAAAGGGCGCAGGGGAGAAGCGCCCCTTGCAAAAATTTTGGTCTACCCTGGAAAAAGTGTTGGACAAAATTTAAAACTATTGGTCATAGTTCAAAAATTTTTGGCTCCTCTCAGAAAACTCTTCGCACCTCTTGGTGTACAAATTGGTTACGTGCCTGAAAGAAGCATGTGTGAAAAAGAAGCATTGCGGCCAAAAAAAGCGCATTTTTGGAACCAATGCTCCCTCTTAACAGGGTCGGATTCAGGAAGGGGGCGATCGCTCACCCTAAAATGTAAGAAAGTAGCTTTATTCACCATGGTTTTGTACAATTTGGAAAATAACATGTCAAAACCAATTCCGAATAAGACTTTTGTCGTGTTTGAATTGTCTTATTGTTTGCGATACAAGGCCATTCTGTCATCCATTCTTTTGTCACAGCAGAGTAGTGAAGTATAGGCCTTACATCATCTCTTACAGCAGCGAAGCCGTTATGGAACTGACTACCACTGAAATATACCACCCTAACGTTACTAGCTGGACCCGCTCTTGCATCTAAAGCGCGAAACTGCGCAGTACCACCAGACCATTTGCACAGTGAAATCTCCTTCTCACGCACTTGCAACCTTCCAAAACATTGGAAACACACGATAACAAGAAGTTGTTTGAATTGAATATGTATTTTGTTCGTATTTTGAGAAGATTTTGTGCTTTATTCTAATATTTCACAAAGTTAGTTATTTATTTAGAACTCTGCTAACTCTGCCTTAAAATATCCAATCTCACTAAAACAAACATTTTCTCAGTGTAAAATTTTCTTATAGGGAAAACATTGTATGTAACTGTTGCCATAACACTGAACATTTTTTTGTGTACATCCATTTGCATTGCACTTGCTTCGCCAACAAACTGAAAAAGATAAGCAAAATGTCGATTTTGCCCCTCACTGGAAAAATTTCTGCTGACGCCCATGGTTGACAAGTCAGAGAGGTAGATGTTGAAGAGAAGGTGCCCCAGGACAGATCCCCATGGGACGCCTTTTGCGTCGTAACGTGCTCCTTTTGCTATTTCCGGTGGGTGGTAAGGGTAAAGTTGCAATTGCCAACCATCTCCATGATCATGTGGACCATGTGTCTATGACGTAGCAATCGCAGCAGCTTGCAGGTGAGGCCGCGGTGTCATACATTGTTGTAGGCTGCTGTGACGTTGACAAACGCAGCTCCGGCCTTCTTTTTAACCGAAAAGCTATCCTCGATGTTCTGTGTCAGCAGGGTGGCCTGGTCTACGGCCGACCTCCCATGTCGAAAGTCCGCTTGCTCCTGTGGGAGCAATAGGTCGATGATTGGTTCGGCTTCAGCGTAGATGAGTCTCTCGAGGATATTAAAGGGAGCACACACCAGAGATATGGGGCGGTAGCTCTTTAGCGCCCCCAGTGGTTTTTCTGGCTTAGGGATTGCAACTATCATTGCTCTTCTCCAAATCTTTGGAATTTTGAGTTGGCGCATGCAAGAAGTGAGGAAGTTGCAAAACCAAGATTTGAGAGCCGACCCGGCGTTGAGTATAAACTCTGGGAAGATGGAATGCAATCCCGGGATCTTCCCTGGCTTCTGGTGTCTGAGAGCAGCGCAAGCTCCTCTGGCCTAAAGGGTTCAGAAATACTGTGACCCTCAGGTGCTGGAATCTCCCATAGGTCGGACAGCTCCTTGTTGACAAGCATGATGGACTCGCAGCCATCTGTCCTGTTTGCCCTGTTCTCCACGAGT
>Ga0210059_1011595_pt1 | contig 13459 bp, 4 predicted proteins | sample Ectturendosymbi2_FD_188042 | JGI IMG/M metagenome (GOLD analysis project Ga0210059, IMG submission 188042) | Ecteinascidia turbinata endosymbiont from Florida, USA - Sample 2 (SPAdes) (version 2) | ecosystem: Host-associated > Tunicates > Ascidians > Unclassified | place: Key West, Florida...
GATTACCAATCCTCCTACCCCACACATCCGTCAAAGCCTTCCCCGCCCTGGTAAGGCCACCAGTCCCCGACAATTTCACGAATCCGCCATCGGTCAACATCTTCTTGACAACGCCGAATGTGCCTTACATTACAATAAGGACAAATTCTCTGTCCTCGCTCGAGCTCGCACTTCATTTCATCTCTCTGCCCTGGAAGCGACTTTCATCAAATCTCTTAATCCTCTTCTCTGCAAACAAAAAGAATTCGTTTACTCTTTGAAGATTTCCTAAACCTCTTGAACTCTCCATTGGTTGACCGGTCCAACGTTTCGACGAGGTCCAAATTACATCTTCAACCAATGACAACTCGCCTTTCTTATCTCCTAATCCCTTTCTTATTGGCCACTGCTTTAACCAATGAGATCTCTTCTTTTAATACAAAGACTACTTGGCAGAAACCAAGGTACAAGTAGTAATGAGCGCTTCAATAATATTATTTACTGATAGTCAGTAACGGTTAAAATAGTAGAAATGAATGTAACACAACCAGGGCTTTCAAATTTATTTTTCCAAAGCCTTTACCCATAAACGTAGCCAGGGGGTGCCAATAGGGCCATGCCCCCCAAACGTTTGGAAAACATAGCCCCTCAAATTTTTGGAAAACATAGTAATTACAAAAACATAGTCATTGTAATTTTTGGAAAACATATATTATGCTTTGAGAGGCGTTTTTCCAAACAAAATAGTGTTATTCGCCTAAAATCAAACATTTTTGCCCCCCAAACATTTTGCCCTTTCCCACAAATTTTTGGCATGGCTACGTCACTGCCGTTACTTCCTGCCGAATACTACGCCCCTGTTTAAGCAAGCGGTTATCAATTCCTTATCTACTCTTATAGAGTCGCTGTCTGATTGCTGTCTTTGCATTGTATTCAGCTCCAGACTAACCCTTTTCGCACCTTGTTAACTTTCGACTTTCAGCAATTTACCGACACTTCCACTCGCGAGTGCAAAAATCTTGACTGGGTTTTAAGGAATAGACATTCCGCTGTCCCTTCGCATGTTGTGTTAGACCCTAGCAGCATTTTAAATCATGATCACATTTTTACTGAATTTGATTTTTCACTGCAGTGTTGAACAGTATCAGAACCATTTATTTAATGAGATTGTGCCATCGACATTTTTCTGATTTGAAAAATGCTTTGAATATATTGACCTGGCAATTTATTATCACAAAATCACTCAATGTTGACTCTGCTCTTATAATATCACAGTTGTCCAAAACTCAACATACGAAGTTTTTTTTCCAAGACAATTATCCACCCTTCTAAAAAGAAAGCCTAGGTTTAATCATGAACCTATATTTGACTGGATCACACGCAATGCGATGAATTTATTTAAAGACAGTTGACGGCAGGTGGAGGCCTGATTGATGCCTCTAGTGGGCTAGTCTAATCAAGTTAGTGGGCACGAAATAAACGAACAACACAATCTTAAACATGCGTAGTGGACGAAAAACCTGCTAAAAATGGTGAGATGGTTTCTGGATGCAGTCTATATCTTAGATTCCCACCAAAACCTAATTATTACTTTTTGGCCCATTTACAATGTTCCTTGAAATTTGCATGCAAATTCATTCCGTGGTATTTGCATTAAGTCGACAATTTAACAAGCAAAAAGTATGCGAAAACAATTATGTTATTTTATATAGGTAATACAGTTTATATATTTTTGTGAAATATCAAGCCCACGGGATTTTTTCAACCCCACGCCCCTTGCGTAGGCCCTTGCTGGGGATACATTATGCCATGTACCCCCACATTTTTCTCTTTAGGTTTTGTATTTAGAGAAGTTTCAAAAAAAGGTGGTGTTTTTCACACTTTGTGTGAAGAGCTTTTTATGTTAAATGTTACACATAGCCAAGTTGATACTGAAATAGAGTTTGTTGTGGTACCACTTATGCCGCTATTTTTGTTAATTTTAGCTTCGGTAGAATGATTTTCAGCGTTTTGCAAGTTTCTAGAGTCGGCGAAAGGTTGTTAACTGCTTCTGTTAGACATTGTAGTTTTTGCCCTGTATGGTATGCTGTAAGAAAGGACATTGGTGCAACATTATTTTGAAGCATTAGATGGAAAACCCTTCGTTTTAAGCGACATTACGCAAGATTTACCGGCACTCACAGATATGCATGTTTCCACTCTAGCCCGCATGCTTGATGTGTTGCAATTGCTTGTTTTAGACTTATGCGAACTTTTGTAAATTCTTTCTTATTTTATTCACTAGTGAGGAAAACTTGTCATCGTTGACGCTGTTGAAGAGCAAAATTTTAACGTTATTGGCATTCACACCCAAGACACCCAGTCAAAATCCTTTACGCAGAATGTGCTACAGAAACCAAACCTTCGTAACATTATTACTATATTTCGCTTTTCCATGAAAAATGTGTTGATGAGAGATGTTTCCTGGGGACGAATTTCCAAATAATCACTTTCAGATATAGGTGTTTTACAGGACTGCTCTCGGTGAACAATAAAATTTGAAACAAAATCATTAGACGATTAACAAATGTAACTGTGGTTACACTCAGACAACCATCTTTCGACAACTTTTCGTGAGAGATAAGCGTCAGCTGCAATCTGCGTTGAAAACGATAGAAGTATGAGGGAAAACAAAAGTTGGCGAAGGAACTTATACAGCTAAGATATGAGATGAATAAACTAACTTTGGCAGAGCCAACGATTTGATGGAAAGGATATCATCTCTGGATTATATTTACATTTTCAACCAATCTTTTATTCTTCTTGTTATTCACGCAAGACAAATAAAGCGAAAAACTAGAAAGTGGTTTCGCATGCTGTTATTGCTTGTGTTGTATCACTGGAAGAACTATTGTAGTAGAAGCGTTGTGCAAGCAAATCGACCATAACTTCTGCTTCAGTCCATATTTGACTGAAAGAAGTCATCTTTGAGCATTTCATGTACTTATTAGTGATACAAATAAACACGTTTTGTGAAATTTCACAAGAGGTGCCCTTATAACAGTCGAATAATATTTTGTTGTTTTCGTTAACTACTTGTCTTACTGTCTACAAACTCCAAGTGCATACCTGGTGTACTTTCAAAAGCCGAAACAAGTGTTTCGAAGTGGGAAGCAGACTGAGAAAGATTGTAATAAGTCGCCCACCAAGTTGCTTGATCTGATAGAGTAGCCGGAATAGTTGGTGTACCAAGAAGCTCTATGAAGAGTCTGGCCGCAAGCGCTGATCGAAGTGGTATGCTGAAATGCAAGATATTTTTCTTTTATTGTTCTGTTTCCATGCATTGAAGCTAAAGTTTTGCCAAAGAAAAGCTAGCAGTCTGTAAAGTACTTTTGCAAAATGAGAACTCTAGGCAACACTCCAACAACATTAGGCAACGCAATAGCAATCACTGGACAATACCCAAACAACACTATAAAACACAATACCAACGGTACAGGCAACACAACTAATTGATACTCGTCAAAAAACTGTTGCCTGAAATCTGGGTTTGTCATGTCAGCAATGTCAGCTCCAAATTGTTGCAATGCCTCAGCCGTTATGTTAGAAAGTTGAAGCGAAGATGAAGATCCCGTGATTCGTTGTTGAATGGTTGGTGTGATCTTTAACAGAATAATACTTTTTCTACGGAATTATTTTTCCCTCATTGAAAGTAATAACTAATGGTCAAAATATGTTCCAAGATTTGCATGCTGTTGCAGTTGTGCATCCCAGGTTCACGTTTTTTGCATTTATTAAACATTTTGAATATTTCCGCCTGTTCCTTGGACTACACTTTTGGGAGTTTCAACTTGGGAAAATATTCTTTTGAGGCAAAAACAATACGTGAGCTTGTAAGTTTGCGTGTATGAAACATCAAGAACTTTTTGTACTAAGATTTTATTCACACAAAACTTGATAGTTTATTGAAGCCAATTTTGATAAGCTGTTAATGAAAAATGTTGCTGATTCCTGCGCATCCTGATAGTTGCGCTGGATTCTTAACGTTTCTCCATAGACGCACAAGGTGGGAGAGAGGGGAGGAATTGCTTCCACAGATTCGGGCAAGTTTCAAAAAAAAATTGGACAAAACTGCCCAATATGTTTGGGCAGTTTGCTTAAGAAGTTTCATGGCCCTGCCAAAGATTGTATTTTGGTGGCGTAAAAATTCCAGCAAATCAAAAATTTTGCCTATGCGCTTACGTTTCTCTCACGACTTTCTCAGATTTTCCTTGTCTGAGTCTTTCACTCAATATGTCTGGTACAAGTGAAAATGATACCGGAGTTTTTCTTTGTACTCAGCGTTCGTGACCATTTGACCTACTTACATTGTTCGATGTCAGTCACCTATTACCTTCCACATTTAATGATTTATCCCTTTTTCCAATTCTGCTTTTTTTCAAATCCTCCTGTGGATATCACCGTTCAGAAAGTGAAGAACAGTTTTGTTTTACCTTCGTCTACCGAAAACAATATTTGACTTTGTTTTGACCCTCATTCGCGTTTTTTGGGTTGTTTTTGTCCTTTCACTTTGTTTCGGGTTGTTTTGGTCTTTTGAAACAACAGAAACCAAAAATAAAAGGCTAAAACAAGAAGGCTTGTTTTGGCTCTTTCACTTTTGCTTTGGGTTGTTTTGGCCCAAATTCCCGCTAAAGGGTTGTTTTAGCTAGAATTGCGCTAAACAAAGGCACTGCAATTTGAGTTTTAGTTTCGTGCATGATTTTCAGTTAACATTATAAATATGCAGAAAAAAACAAAATCTTTTTGCATTTTGGGATTCGAAGCAAACTTATTAACTAATTTTCATGCTGTTGATCTCAGATTCTGGATGTATATCATATACTGTTGATCTCAGATTCAAAGGTTGGTGATAAAGTACGCAAAAATGTGAAGACGTTTACATACTTAAAAGTATAATAACTGGCGTTAGTAGCAATCAGTGCATATGAAAAGGCAGTGACCGAAGAAAACAGACACCGAAAAACGCACCAGTAATTTCTCATTGTCATGCAGAAAAGTAATAGGACGGGTGAAGAAGAACTATAAAATTCTCCCGAAGATTGAATTGAACTGGAAAATGTTTTATGAATTTGAACGTCTCCCAATAAATTGTTGTTTCAAATCAAAGTGCAAAATGTCTTGAATAATGAATAACAGCATCTCGTGACGAACGCTGACTTTCTGGTAAATGCATTGTGAAAGGTAGGAGGTCAACCGAAAACTTAGTGGGGTGTGAACGGAAGGATAAAACTGGACCGAATCGAAAGTTGAAATAAAAAGAGCTGTTATAACACTTCCAGTGGGAGACCCAATATGAGGTAATCTAACATTTCCAAAGAATTATATGCAAAAAACTATTAGTGTTTGAGCGAAACTCATATCGATCCACCAAAAACTGAAGAAAACAACTGAACCGCATGCGCGATGATTTAAAAAAATGTATAGTAAGAAAGGTTCCATGCATTGTGATGCAATTCACCTTTTGAAATGCTCATCTGATACAGTAAGCTTGCAAAAATATTTTTTAGTTTCACTCTCTGTGTTTTCCAAATATACCCCTTCGATTTCCGCAGTATTGATCCACTACTTGAAAAACTCAATTTTTTTCCGAGAAAAAATTAGCAGTTCAACACATGCTGATGTTTCAAAATAGGTAAAGTAAGACATGGTGAAAATTTCACAGAAAATATAACAGTTCATATATTTTATATTGTATGTTTCAGTAATGTTTCGCAAAAAAAGTGTGGATTTCGATACAGTATTGATGCATTCGATTCATAGTAAACATTGCTTAGTGACCACCGACTTTTAAATTTGCCTGTGAAAGATTTCTATGACTTTTGTCGTGTTTGCAAGGCTTTTGCCTTGTTTGCATTCATAACCTCTTGCCTCTTGAGTAAGCGCAAAATATAGTAACGCATTTGCACACTTTTGCACGAGTTACTCTTACTGATTCGATCTAATCCTCGTTAGCATTAAACTCGTTCTTCATCCATAATCTCAGTCCATAGCTGAGAATTTTCATATATACAAGGCTTTCAGTTGTTTATTTGGATAGATGCATTCACTGCAAAGTGCAGTGACTCAGGTCACTTTTGTATGGTGCTCTGAAGCTAGTGTCAAATTATTACTTGAGCTTAGAACGCAACGGGAACACGCTTATGACTGTTTTGTTCTGGTAAACAATCAAGGAAAACTTGAAGTTGTCAAGGTTGAAGATGTTCTGACGTAGCGTGCTGTGAACTTTACAAAATGTTCATATTGAAAGATGGTCGCCAATCATTTAGAAATTTCTTCTTTTATTAAAACACCATTGCTTAACCAGGATATGATCAACATAATTCTGATAAACATAAAAATCTTTGCAGAAAACAAGAAAATGTGAACAGCTTCCAACAAACACAGGATATAGTGAAACCACAGAAGATTAATATAACCTGAATAGAATTTTACCCGCCAAATTCCACCAGCATTGTTTCCAACACCAGCCAAGGTTCCGAATTCTGATTCAACGTACGCGATACGCTTAATCAGGCCAAAGTCATTTGAAAGTGATTTGATTGCATTCAGTTTTTGAATACAAGCGTCCACCACGTCAACTCCAGTCGATCCACTTAGCAGTGTTTGGTCAACTGTTTTTGTTGTTCTGTAAATAAGCAAGAAAATCTCTTTGAATGCATTTGATTACGAAATACCTGTATAAAAATGTTTGACAGCTTTTCAAGAGAAACATTGTTAATTTTGCAAGAACGTTTAATAATTTGACTTTTTGTCTGAAAAGACTTGCATCCTTACATTTCTTGCACTTTCAACTGTCAACCGTAGCTTTCAAGCGTTTCAATCAAACAAATATTTTGGGTTTATGGAAACATCCAAACCTATTTTCGTTAGCTTTTCAATGATTGATTATTTCTTACCTTGTTACTACCTCAGTGCTTGTGGACATCAAGGCAAAAAACGATAAAGTTGTGAAACAAGTCACGAGCACCTCCATCATTTTCCTCACGTTGCTCATTCAACTTTGTTGCAGAAATGTGTTCAATCATACACACTTACAAACGATCATTCGCACCGGAAAACGTCCTGAAATGCAGTGAAAATCATATGGTAGTAGAAAACTGTCGATGGTAGTACTGCACAACTTCTTGACCTCTGATTAATTGCACAATTTTTTCCGGGTGCATTACACTTTGTCGTCGTCTCTTTGCCAACAAATTTATACAAATTATTTTGCAAAGCAAAACCTATCCTTCACAGAGTGAAGATCGCGAAGCCACTTGCTTTGAACTGCTTCGATAGAGCAAATTGATACGATTTTATTGCAACAGCTTGGAAAAGACATTTCAAATTCATTTTTTGCAAAGATGAGCTACAAGAATCTGTAATAGAATGATTTTGCAAAGTTTGCGAATTATGTTTTTTTTTCATTCAAATATTTTCAGGCAATTTACGAACTGGGACTAATATACATTTTCCATTGAAATTATAGCATTTTGTATGAATTACTGTCATTGTAGTTATTTTGAACATAGCCTATCCACTTCAAGAAGTAAGTGCCACAACATCTCCGTCAGTACATCATATCAAGACTCCGTTTTCCCGATTAGGCTGACTTAAGTGAAACTTGCAGTTTCGAGTAATTTAAGGGTTATTCCCGCAATGATTGGATAGAAACAGCAGAATAGAGATGTTCAACATAAGTAATTGTTCTTCATGCTATCGCTCAATTAACCGCCAACATAGAATACAAAATTTTTTTTATAATTTTCAGACTCAAAATTTTTACAATTTTCAGACTCAGCATTTTCAGCTACCCCAACACAAACTCAATCCAACAAGTCACGCCACACAGCCGTGTGCCTCGTATAAGTACTACGTGCGCCGTCCTTCAAATGACCTTGGAAAGTAGAAAGATGACCCCAGGGACGCCATTTCCACTTGCGCATTCCGCTTCCCGCTTTGTGTTGGGTCATCGCCGCGTTGGTCGTAGGTGTGACTTGGTCGCTTCAGTTTTGTAGTTCTGTAGTTCGTGACAGATGTTTTTTCAGTTTTAGAGAAGGTATACAACCACCTATTGTTCAGTGTTGACTTGCAATACAACCACCTTTTGTTCTGTGTTGACTTGCACCTGCCGAAGCTTGTGTTGGAAGTACTAGGTTTCATCCTTGCTTTGTCTGCCCCTACTTTGGGTTTTCACCATTTAACCTGTAAGGAATTATTTACATATTCCAGGACTTAAGATAGGTCGAGAAAGATGAATTCCATTTCATAAGAAAAGGAAATGCTCACTGATTCTTTTTTGTGGAAGGATCGACATCAAATAAGAAACCCTGAAAATCGGCAAATTTAAATGTCCCAATTTTAGCCCCAAATGTTTTGTTTCGCTATATCGTTTCATCTGCAGCAGGTTATGAGCAAGGATGTGTTATTATCCATTGTTCCAGAGCTGAAACTTATTCCAAAACTCAAAAAAAGAAATCACTGGGATTTCCTCAAAACCCTTAACCCAAATTTAAGGCGGCTTCACACAGAACACGGATTACAGTAAGACCCGGCTATGGCCAGGAGTTATGTATAATTGGAAAGTTCCATGGAAAAAGAATTAATTGGCAAAAACATTTTATTTTACGAATTTGAAACTTGTGATGGACTTATCTATGATTAATTGGTAATGGTAATGGTTTATTGTTTCATATGACTCAACCAACAAGCAGAAGCACCATAAAAGCCATCGCATGCAGTAAACCAACCATTAGCGAACATTTGAGCAAATGAAAACACAGTGGCACAATAGCTGATCAGTGTAAACAAAGAGGGGCGCTGTGTCATATAATTGCATTATTTCAATTCTTTATTATTTTTGAAATGGTAAGCGTTGTTTCAGCTATCTTGCAATCAACTGTGAAAAAGAATTTCTTAGCTGACAAAAGCCAAATACAAGAAACAATTTGAAATGTCTGGAAGTGAAAATAATATACCAACACCAGTTTACTCAAATGCCAAAGCAGTTTTGATCTTGGCAAGCATTTATGCAAAGATTAAACCAAATACATTGATCTTAAGAATTCATATTGTCGCACCTTAGAAGGTCTTGCAGACACAAATATTCAGAAATCAAGTTTGCAAACGCAAAAGCTATGCTTGGCTTTATTTCACTTTTGAGCGTTTCTAGTTGCAGCCAAAACAACTGCAATCGTTTTAAGATGTTGAAGAGTAGAACGCGGATAAATTCTCAACAAAAAGGGAAAAGATGGGATGCAAAGAATAGAAGGGAACTTAATGCAATATGCTCCATCATCTTCCAAGAAGGTAAAACGAGATTAAAGCAAGTTGTTCAAAAACTAAGTATGATTACATACTTAGGTATCCCTGTTGATTTGCTTGGATCAGGTCTGGTGTTGGGACATATAATAAAATGCAACGCATCAGTTCATCTGACGACAACAACAGACATCCAGCGCTGTGGGAGGATCAGGATGGAATGTGGATTAGTTGCAGAACACTACGAGACTCCGTACTTTCATTCCCGACATCGACGCCCACCCTCCTGGAAGAACCTTGCCGAAAAAGGATCTATAAAAAACTTATGAAACATATCGCCAACGCACTATGCATCTTTTTGCGAAAACACAAACCAGTCATAACTGTTGCAGCAAGCATTCACTCCGCTTCCGCAAGTTTTCAGTAACACAACTGACCCGTGGAAAGTTTTCATTTTTTCAAAATAAACGAACCATGAAAGTTTCGTGACGTTGCTTTGACACGAAAGTCCGAAACATTTCAAAGTTCAGATGCTGCACGCGCGATATTTTGATCCAAAACTAGCCACATCATTGCTTCAACCTGTAACTGATTGAGTGGTGGAAATGCATCTCCGGTTTCAATCTGACAAGCAAATATTCACGGCCGCTTCACTTGAACATCATTTGCTGACCGTGCAAACCCTACCATCAAAGCAAAACATATTCACATATGACGACTTGCTAACTCATTCTGCTCTTCTGCGTACCATACCCCTCTGACCGTTTATCCTGCTTCAACAAAACCGAACAAAAACAAGCATTCCATCAGGTACGCTTTCACCGGTGGAGTATCATAACAAGACGAGTCGAAACCGATAACAATACACTCTTGCGGGTAAGAGACGAATCTTCTTTTCACGGTCTGATGTTGCTTGTTTTTCGGTTCGAGTTGATCAAAAACGTACTGGAATTTGTCATTCAAAATCTCAAAAGCAGCATCGGCAACTGATTGGAGATGCTGCATTTTGTCGTGAACTATGCGCTGTGGGCAGGCGTTTGTAAAACATTTCGGTTGTTCAAAGTTGGGTACGCGTGCATTGTTCTGCAACGGTTGCAGCGAGCGTTCAGCTCTGTTTTGTTAGTTATCGGTAACGTCAACCACTCGTGATGTTAAGTTTAGTGGAAAAATTTATCTGTGCAACGTTTTTCTCCTATGCTCTGTTCAGAGTTTTAACATCACCACTATCCAATCTTTTGAAAACTGTGTTTACACAAAGCCACGCTGAAGGTTTAGCAGCGACCTCTTTTGCATCATTTTTGCAGCCTTCGCACACGCCCACATCTTACCTTTATCACGCGCTCGAAGTGACACTTGATTCATTTTATTTTTTTTCTAAAATCATTTGGGTAAGCAAAAACGCTCGACGGTTAAAAGATGCCTTAGTTACGACCGGTGAGTTTTCCATCAACATTTCTTCCAACCAATCCAAATGTGCAAAACGATCAACGATGTTCGGCTCTCATTCACACGTCCAAGCAGATTCAATTTAACACAACCGAATAATTTCACTGTAAAATCTGTCGAAGGCGTCTTTCACAGTTTTGATTCGTTAATTGCGTGTCGGTGTAACTGCTATGTTCAAAATATCTGCAACAGCGCATGTTGACAACTTAACTACACCGCTCTGACCCTGTCTTGACTTTTCAAAAATGACTGAATGCAACGCCACAGGTTTGGGGATTAATAAAGTTATGCACATTCGCCATCAACGGACTACGCATCACGGCACCGTTTGCATCGCCTTGTTCGTCGTAATTTCCAACGTCGTCGCACTGTCGTCAGTGGCGTTGATGATCAGTGGCAAGCTGATTTGATTGACCTGCCAAACTCGAAAATGTTCAATAACGGTCACACGTTCATGTTGAGTGTCGTTGAAAAGTTTTCAAACTATGCATGGGTTGAGCCGCTGAAGAACAAAACAGACAAGTCTATTCTCATAGCCTTTGCAAAAACTCTAAAAAGAGGCGGCTGAAGACCTTGTTTTTGTACACGGACCGTTGTCTCGAGTTCGCCAATAGGCTTTTTCAAAGTTATCCTAAGAAGAAACCGATTCACTTTTTACCGGCACAAAATCAAGAAAGAAAATCTTCCATCACCGAGCGACTTATCAGATCGCTTTTGTCTCGGATCAGGCGATACTTCACATTCAAAAACACCGAAAGGTACGTCGACTTGCTTTCAGATTTTTACAATCCTACAATGCAACATTTCATCGCAGCATAAAACGAAGTCATCACCGACGGCTATCCCACAAGCAACTCGCGATTGTGCAGCAAATCGGACATCTCTCAGCAACAGCGTAGTGAAGCTCACTGCTCGTTGTAAACAAATTTTGCTTGCCACCTGCAAAATTTTTTTCGCAACGCAAGTGCTTTTGTGTTTGTTTCTTTCTTGAAGGTGCTTTCAAGTCTGTCGTTACATCACGTTAGACAAACTGCTGTTTCAAATCTGTGTAGTCGTACTTCATTCCGTTTATGTCAACACGAGAAATTTCTTTTGCAGTTTACCTTTGTAATGAAATGTGGTTTACTGTATATCTCAGCATCACCGACTCCTTTTTCTTATGAGGACCACAACGCAAGTAATTAACTTACATAGACGCTTTTTTTGTAAACGTAGTCGCACCGATGTTATACATTTTGAGCCTCTTGGCCCGGTTTATTCCAACTAAACCGATGGCAGTTACACAACTTCCTTTTTCCATGAACCGATGAATACCGTGTTTTGGAACCGCGAATGACAATATTTGTTTTTTCTATCATGCCCGTTTTGTTTTCGTAGGTACAGTACTTTCATAAAAGCGGCCACAAACCCCGCGTCAAAGTTTTGCAGCCGTGACAAACCAATGTTTGGCGCTCGAAAATGTTTGCGTATTTTATAGCTTGTGAGTTTTGTCATGAAGTTTCTCTCTAACCAGTCCTTCTGGTGTGTTTGCAAAATTTTTTAGTGTGACATCAACCAGTTGTAAATCCGATCGCTATCGAATCTTTCGAAAACTGTGTTTACAAAAAAACACTCTAAATATACAGCAGCCACCTCTTTCGCATCACTTTACCTTCGCACACACCCACTTCTAACCTTTGTCATGCGCTCGAAGTCTAACTCGATTTTTTTTTCGTTTTTTCTAAAATCAGTTGGGTAAGCGAAACACGCAACGGTTAAAAACATGCGTTAGTTACGACCGGTAAGTTTTTCATCAACTTTTGTTCCAACCAATCCAAATATGCAAAACGTTCAACGTTGTTCCACTCTCACTTACATGTCCAAATAGAATCAATTTAACACAAACGAATAATTTCACTGCAAAATCTGTCAAAGGCGTGTTTCACAGTTTTTATTCGTTAATTGCATTTCGGTTCAACTGCTGTCTTCAGAATGTTTGCAATAGCACCTGTTGACAACTTAACTGCACCGCTGTCAAGCTGACTCGACTTTTCAAAAAAAACAAACTGAACGCAACGCCACAGGTTTGGGAATTGATAAAGTTATGCTTACGCGCAACCAACGGACTGTGCGTCGTCTTTTTCGAAGAGGGAAAGCAACGTTCTGAAATTAGGCATAGCAACTGTCCAGTTCTCTTCATCTTGTTGGAGAACCGGACCAAACTTAATGCTTATACCTGTGTCAGCATGCGCATAGAAATATGGACGAACGTTTTCGTCACAAGCTGCATGTGGTGCAACCGGTGCACTTACGGTTTATTTTATTGTAAAGTAGCAAACGTTTAAAAATTCGAATGATACAGTCGCATCATCTTATCAGCAACACCACTTTTTGTTCACGAATCCGACCGAGAGTCAAAAATCATACACAGTGCAACTTCATCTCATGTACGCCGTTAAATTCACGCGATTTGAAAAACATTCCTGGTTTTCATTACGACCTGCTGAGCGAGCAACACACGACAACCAGATATGTTTCTGTAAAGACTGACGATGTATTTGTTCATCTCCACCGCAGTACACAATCTATTGTGAAAAAAGTGTTGTCTTTTCACCTCATTCTTACACTTCACCTTCATCAATATCGGATTGGTCGTTTGAAACAAAAAAAAGTCGAATTGTATAAAACCCTCTGCTTTGACGTGCGTCTTGTTTAAGAAATATGGACGAGCGTTTTCATCACCCGTTCACGTGCGTTGTGACTGGCCCAACGAATT
>Ga0210059_1011597_pt1 | contig 13458 bp, 8 predicted proteins | sample Ectturendosymbi2_FD_188042 | JGI IMG/M metagenome (GOLD analysis project Ga0210059, IMG submission 188042) | Ecteinascidia turbinata endosymbiont from Florida, USA - Sample 2 (SPAdes) (version 2) | ecosystem: Host-associated > Tunicates > Ascidians > Unclassified | place: Key West, Florida...
GATGCTCAGTTTATAGGTGGAGTTAGATAAAACACAGGTAGCAGCCGAAGCAGCGGTAGGGCAGGGGTCAGTAAAGGCATTGAGGGAAATGCAAATTTACAAAAAACACAAAATTCTTCACCAATATGTTTGTTTCTGTTAAGCAACAATGTTGACCTCAAAAATAATAACAGAGATTGTAGAACACGATGCTGACTGTTGTAGGTTCGTCAATAGCTGCAATAAATTTGTTTCAACTAGATCATGTTAACCATGAAATTCCTTATGATACTGTGATGAAAAGTTAGCTCCGCCCCCGTTGCCTCCCATTTGAAAGAACAGGGGAAGCAATGCCCCCGCTCTCCGCGCGTCCCTGAGAGCAACTGAAAAGTACACATGTATAACTAATATACTCAACGCTGTTGCCCATTTGCAATTAGAAGTTTGCAAAAGTAGCCAGGATTTATTTAAACATCTCACAAATAAAAATCATCATAATTACCTTCAGAATCATATCAAATCCATGTCAACATGAAGTTTGTCGAGCCATCAAAGGTGAAATAATTTCCTAAACACCAGATCTGTTGTCGTAGCAACATACCATTGAGGTTTATCGCTGCTCTAAAAGCATGCGCAGTTGCATGCACTGTGAATGCTGGATTCCCGTCCATTGTGATGCAACTATAGAACGAGATCGAAGTGGGAAAGTTCGCAAGCCTGGCTACCTGAAAGCATTGTGACGCAACCGTGAGTCAAATCACATGCGGGAGCTGGTTGTTGAAGACACAAGCGGCGCCTTAAAACAACACTGAGGTTCGTAATTGCTCCCTTTGCGAACCTTGGTGATCTTTATGAGATTTTGCAACTGGGTATCAGCGACTTGCATTCGACATTTTGTAAATCGTAACTACTAGCATCCGCTGACATTTGACATTTCGTAGTTGTTGCGTGACATTCCAACCTCAATTTACGCCCTGAAAATGCTGCGCCCGGGGCAGATGTATCCACTTCCCCCTTGGTTACGCCACTGCCTTCAAGACAGAATCATAAGTTTGCTTCAAGTTATGAATACAGCCAAATATCCTGAAGTCGAAGCAAGCTACAAAAACTGTCATACTGACATATACATCCAAACAAAAACCGTAGTTGCACATGCAGCGAAATGTTGAACCCAGTGCCATATTTTTCCAAGCATTCAATTCAGCCATACGCAGCTTTACCGGTAGCAGTAGCCAATGCTTCTGTTTCGAAGCCCCAACTGCTTTAAGTTTGTCGCTGATGCTGAGTTTTTACCGAACTAACGTGGAACCTATCGATCAGGTCAAAAGCAATCTGAGCTAAATCTTTCCTAATGCTGCTAGCTTACTGCAAACAAATCATCCAAAATCAGCGCAAAACAGTGAGAAGCGCAGTTTCTATCAACGTGTACTGACGGAAGAGCTCTTGCGAACTTTCTCCTTTGGTCACCACTCACGCCAAAGTAGCGAATAGCGGTAGCGGTAAAACGGTGATAGCTCGCTACCGCATGCGTTATTTTTTTGAAAAAAGAGCGGCGCTAGAGCTATCGCTCCTGAAACATTACCTCGCTACAGTAGCTCGCTATTTTAGTAGCTTGCTACTGCCCAGCTCTGCTGAGGGGGCCCATTTTTTACATATAGCTTGCCAGCGGGGACGGCGCGCACCCCTGTTACGCCACTAGTTATATGCACACTGGTATGCAGTCTTCAAAACAACGAGAAACCACAGATTGCGAACTTCGCATTTCATCAGTACAGGAATGCTAGTGTGGTGAAATGTGTGTTCTGTACGTGCTGCGGCTTACATTGCTCTAAATCTCCAACCCGTCGTACAAGTCTACAGTCAAAAGTCTACAGTGAAACAAGAAGATCCAGTGTGGAAACTCTTTTAGGCGAATTCTCACTTTATTCATCTGAGCTTTGCATTTCAGTGATGTTGCTGCAAAAGTTGTGTTGCTGACCTAATCGAGCGTTTCCTTTCGATGCGCTCTTTCCATGAGAGCGTTTTTCTCTTTACAACACAGTGTTCGTCTCCCAACGCCGCTATCGCTTTCAACGCGCTCTTTCTGTGAGAGCATTCTCTTTGTGCGCCTGAAGGCGCTGAGAGGCAGTGAGCAGCGCGTGGTGAGAATAGTGGGAATAGTCGGACTTACACTAGACGAGACCCACCAGAAGACATGTTTATTTTACTATTATATTTACTATAGTTCGTTGCCAAATTTTTCTCTTCAAAAACAAACATTTTTGATAGAATTTTTCGAAATTAAACCTAGACACCCAAATGAACTAAAAAAAAACAGATCTGGGTGAAAAAAAAGCAGCAATGGGAGCCCTGTCAACCACTGTGAAGCCGCCGGCACAATCTAAATCCAAAAGACACAGTGTTTCAAACTGAAAAAGAGCATTCAAAACCAACGGATCCACATAAAGCGCATGAGGCTTTGCACGGGAATTCGAAGGATATAAAACACTTTTCGCAAAACAAAAGGGCTTGAGCATAGAGTACAAGACTTACATTTTCAGAGAAAACAAATAAAATTTCGCCTTCACTGCACAATTTCCATCTAGATGCGATCAAACATCGAGGTCAAACCGAAACATCGGCAGAAATCCTCAAGTCTGCCTTGAAAAACGACGAGGTATACCCGTAAACATGTCGCTTTTTTACTCGTTCAGGGAAAGATTTTTAAAAAGTAAAAGCTTTCAGGTTACAGTAAAAGACTTACATTTTCAGAGAAAACAACTTATATTTCGCCTTCACTGCACAATTTCCATCTAGATGCGATCAAACGTCGAGGTCAAACCGAAACATCGGCAAAAATCCTGAAGATTGCCTCGAAAAACGACGAGGTATACCCGAAAATATATCGCATTCAACTCGTTCAGGGAAAGATTTTCAAAAATTAAAAGCTTTCAGGATAGAGGGCAAGACTTACATTTTCAGAGAAAACAAACAAAATTTCGCCTTAACTGAACAATTTCCACCTAGATGCGATCAAACATCGAGGTCAAACCGAAACATCGCCAAAAATCCTCAAGACTTCCTTGAAAAACGACGAGTTATACCCGCAAATATGTCGCATTCAACTCGTTTAGGGAAAGATTTTTAAAAAGTAAAAGCTTTCAGGTTACAGTAAAAGACTTACATTTTCAGAGAAAACAAATAAAGTTTCGCCTTCACTGCACAATTTTCATCCAGATGCGATCAAACATCGAGGTCAAACCGAAACACCGACAAAAATCCTCAAGACTTCCTTGAAAAACATACGTGGTATACCCGCAAAAATATCGCATTCAACACGTTCAGAGAAAGATTTTTAAAATGTAAAAGCTTACAGGATAGAGTGCAAGACCTACATTTTCAGAGAAAACAAATAAAATTTCGCCTTCACTGCACAATTTCCATCTCGATGCGATCAAACATCGAGTTCAAACAGAAACATCGGCAAAAATCCTCAAGACTGCCATGAAAGCCGACAAGATGTACCCGTAAACACAGGGCCGGCCTTAAGCCGATGCAACCGATGCGGTTGCATTAGGCACCGCGCCTATGGGGGCCCCGCACCTCTGGTGGACCCCCGTCTCCGGGGGCCCCGCGCCATGTGTTTGGATAGTAGTTAATTTTTGCCAAATACTCCTTGCGCTCAAATTCAGTAGAATGGCTTATAAAATCTCATTGTTAGCAAACAATGCTCTCGTTAGAAGGAACATTGACACAAAAGATGAAAGGTTAAGCGCGTAGACGCAGACCTTCTATTCGAGTCCGAAGATTCCAACATTTGGCCGTTCAACCATAGTAGCAAAAAGTGTTATATTTTGCATTTTTGGGCTTGGTCTGTACTGGACACTGAACCGTGTCAGCCTGTATGGGCACTGGGCAGTCGCCAAAAATTTGTTGAGTAGCATGAAACGCTAGTTATGCCAAAAAGCTTGTTGGTCGTTGTTTTGAAAAAATTGCACGCTGGGGCCTTCGCGTTGGGGAAAACGTCTAGTGCGCCAAACTGTATTTTCACTGTGTCCCTAAACTTTTTCATTTGTGATGGGCCTAATGTTAGCTTTATCGAAAATTGTGGGATCCTGCGTCTTGACCCAAACCACTTTCAACAGCTAAGCGAGATTTTCCAATCGCTGAAAGCCCAGATAAGCTAGATTTGAATTATGAATTTCCCTAAGATGTAGCAGGCAGGAATTTTTCAAGTTGTTGTTTACAACATAAATTATCCAATGGAGAGGTGATGCAACTGAAATGGCTGGTGCACTCAGCTGGAAAAATTGAATGATTTGCTGTTTTGTAAACATTTTTCAAAGTTTATGTCGCGGTGTCCATTCAGTGGTGTAGAGCTGAGGGGGCAAGTTCACCCCCAAAAGTTTTGATTTGTCGAAGAAGATCAAACATCGAGGTCGAACCGAAACATCGACAAAAATCCTCAAGACTGCCATGAAAGCCGACAAGGTTTTCCTGTAAATATGTCGCATTCAACTCGTTCAGGGAAAGATTTTTAAAAAATAAAAGCTTTGAGTTTAGAGTACAAGACTTAAATTTTTAGAGAAAACAAACAAAATTTCGCCTTCACTTCATAATTTCCATCTAGATGCGATCAAACATCGAGGTCAAACCGAAACATCGGCAAAAAGGTGAAGTTTGAGGTGAGAAAATTTTTTCGGACTTGTTCCACTCTTTGCTGCACGACCTTTATCTCTGCACGTTCGCTCATTAACACGGTAGTTTGTGATTTTTGCAGGACCGATTAGTGGAATCCATGGCCAACTTTATGAGTTGTGCATTATTCCTATGTTTTGCCTTACTGGAATTTTCTTAATTTCTGCCCTTCTTGATAACGTCGTGGTGAAAGCAATAGATGAAATGTCAGGTTGGTGTTAAAATATCTTTCCGATATCTGACTGAAGGAAAAGCGCTGTAGTTAATGCATAGTTTTATCATAGAAAATAACTGCCAGTTTGATGGGGATTGCTTCTGTTCTGAAATATTGCAATAATTAGTGAGATTAAGAGAGCCTGTTGTTTGTCTGAAATTCCCAGACGTTTGCGTGGTGAAAATCTATGCGTTTATGATTGAAAACTCCTGCCAATTATGTAACATGTTATTTGCAAATCACGCAATATGCACTGCTTTTGTCGGTTTAGTAGCCCGGTGCGCAGTCGCGATTCTAAGGGTGGGCCTGGGTGGGCCATGGTCCCCCCAGATTTTTGCTTGGCCCCCTGTTTTCCCCCCAGTTTTTTCTTAATTTCCCGTTCAAGGTCGTTTGGTTGAAATATACAGTGGATGATTTTCGGCCAGCAATATTTTAAACGATAATTTAGAAACCCTCTAGCCTGCAGTCAATATTTCCCAAATGCAAGATAAGCTGTGTTGTTGTTTTTGACGGTCCGGTAACTAGAGTTGCTTGTGTAGTTGCCCGGTCTCGGATCCTGCGTGAAATTTAGTCAGACCGCAGTCGGTGTTGAAAAATTCATTTCGAAACTAAAAAAACAGTTACAGAAATGGGAAGATTGATATTTCGTGTATTTCAGTGTGAGATGGAACTGGATTATATTACTGTCAGCAGATTGTTGCTTGTCGCAGTAGCAAAAGGTTTGTGAAAGCATTACGAATTGGTTTCAATTAATTTATCCGAATTTATCCTGGCTGCAGTAGTGCGTTCTGCTGCTTTGTGTATATGACTTCGAAACATCTTACGTAAGTGGTTTGTGACTACAGTTTTAACTCTACCTACACGTGTCCTGCAACCCCATAGAATTTTGTACGGATTTTCTGTAATGATTCAAAAGCAATTCTTTTGCGTATTTCAGATCTTTGCCCTGAAGGTCAAATCTTTCTATCAGAAAAACACTTGAAAGAATTCACAAATCATACTCTTTTAGTGAAAATGATTTAAGACCTGAAATAACTTTGACAAAGAATTTGCTTCGGAAGGATTCAAAGCTGCCTGTATCTTCCAACCATTTTTTTCATTTATACTTAAAAAAGCTGCGTTTGATTGTTACTGGTAGCTGTAACTCTTCCCGCCACGAGCGCTTCATGCCAGAGCAGTTTTTCAAAAATGAAAGTAGTGAAAACATTTCCTAGAAATTCCATGACCAGTGAAAGATTGGGTAGCATTGATCTACTTTCAATTGAAAGGTACGAGCTGAAAAACAAATTTAGATGATTTCGTTGATGAATTTGACAGTCGACATGATCATCGAGGGATTAAGCTTCGTTGAGGTGATGATGATATAAAATTCCAGCATAGACTGGAGTGTAATGCCTATCCGCAGCGTGGGTAGGGTGAGGACTATTCAATGTAGTATGCAGTTAACAGCAGCGAGGTTTCGGAAACAGTTGCACCTAAAGTAGCATAGCAGCGCTGCAGATAGGTGTGCATCGCGTTTAGGGCGTGTACCTGATAGCAAGATGTAACAGCAACTTATTTTGCAGAATATTCCCAGCAAAATCGTTCACTTTAGTATTCACACTGATTTTTCCTCTGACTGATCCTCAAAAGCTGACGTTTCAATCCTGCGTTGGTTTATGACTGTCTTATCATAAGGGAAACATGCACTAACTCTAAACCTAAGCAGATTCAGACAAATAGACAATGAGCAATATAATTCTCACACAGATGCCTGCACAGTCTACAAGGGCGTATGCAAGTGGGGGTCGGTTGAGGTTAAACCCACCCCTTGAGTTTGATATGTTAGTATTAACTGCGCAAAGGAGATAAATTGATTTCGTATACTTTTTGCATGTTACTTTGTCAACTTCATGCAAATACAACGGAATGAATTTGTATGCGAATTTCAAGGAACATTGCAAATGGGACAAGAAGTAATAATTAGATTTTCTGGGTTATCGTCTGCATCCAGGAACCATCTCACCACTTTTTGCAGACCTTTCGTCCACTACGCGTTTTTGAGATTTGTGTTCCGCAATAGTTCATTATATCCCAAACAACTATCGGCTGCTCACCGCATGCGCTGACGGCATTGACTACATTACCAATTTCTGTAGCATGGTAGAACAGTTGCACGAGCTCAAAATAGCAGTTGTTAACATAGAAGCATTCAGGAATTTGATAATGTTTCAGCAGGGAAAAAGGAAAACTAAAAGTTTGCTGAACTTCTATACATAACAAAAAAATGAAAGTTTTCTTGCGTACTCTATGCGCATTCTCAATTCTTGTGTAGTTTAGCAAGATTCGATCTTGCAAACCGGGGTGTGTGCTAACCAGTCCAGCCGCACACCTATGCTCGACTGCTCGTATTTGACGAGACATTAGCGCAGCCTGATTTTGCAGTTGTAACTTGTTCTGACGTAGTGATGAGTGTGTTTTACTCCCTTGGTGCACTGATAGTTTATATTCAGCGCAATGACACACAAAATAAGGAGAGTGCGTGTAGAAGAAAATGCCACACCGTTGGTTTGGAAACATGAATATGACGTCAAATTGTGACGTCACAAACAACGCACAACAAATCCAAACGGCCACCACATGCCACTGAATGAAATCACCCATGAAAAAAATATGAAAGATATTTAAAAATATTGAAAATATAGGTCGGGGAAAGGAGGTTGGGGAAAACCACCTCGCTACCCGATCTCCCGATCCCGATCTTCAATAATCCGTAAAATGCCTGGCCGGACCCCCTTGCCTAGTTTAAGCTGCTGGCTTTAAGTGTCCTTTACGTTTGTGAACCTGGACTTTGAAGTAGTGGTTTTTCTACTTTTTTACACCCGCAAATTGGCAAAAATCAATAAAAGTTTCGTGGGGCGTCAAATGAGAAAAGCGCTTGCACGACCGACAAATAACGCGGAATCATTTTGTGGACAAAGAAAGGAGGCAAATTTAAGTGCAAACACTTCACAAAATTTTGCGCTGGGATGCATGAGATTTTTGGCCTTCACGAGTTCAACCTCTCATTTTTTATCACTTGTTTCAATTTGGTAGAGTTAATTTTATTTTGATAAAAAGATTGAAATATTTCGTCTATGTTAAAATCTTCCACGAAGCAAAACTGGAGGCCTTTGTCAAAATGCAGATGACCCTCAAGCAACCAAAAACCTTCCAAAACAGAATAATCTTTCGAGAACTGAATACCGTTACGTTGGAAGAAATGCCGTTAAAGTTAAAACGACAAACATTCCCCTTGAACTGTTCATTGCGAGTTGAATTATTGCACACCTTGTTTGCAATAGCTGTAGGTCTACTGCAGTCTTAGCGGACACCAGTAGCAACCAAGTTCTATCCATAAAGAGTGGAACATGCTGGAGCATAGATATACCGCCCTAGCATGAGAACTTAGCGCATATGATAAAGTTCTTAGAGGAAATTCATCGTTCTTTCAAAAGAGATAATTATTTTCTAACAATCACACTTAAAACCGTTGATGTAATTCTCGAGCGCAAGGAGTATCTGCCAAAAATGAACAACCTGCCCAACCACCATGGCGCGGGGCCCCAATAGGCGTGGGCCCAATGCAGCTGCATCGGTTGCATCGGCTTAAGGCCGGCCCTGGGCCCAGTGTCAGTTTTTGTACTCCGTGGTAAAATTTCTCTCGGAGGCCCTGGTTGCAACAGAATTCGCTTTAATCAATCTAAGTATGCCGAACTTCAAATTACAGAAATGTGACGAAACAGATCTGATGGAATATCTGCCCAAAATTGCACAAAGTATCTGAAGCAAAATTGTTCTACTAGTTGCCGTGGACAGCGAGAACGCCTTTATCCCTCGCTTATAAAAAGCGATTATGGTTTCTCTTTCAGTTTTTGCACCTCAAACTAAGACACATTGTTTTGTCACAGGATGCCAAGTGTCTTGGATTAAAAAACAACGTTGCTGGCAATGCTGGCGAGATAGCTATCTGGTCTTACAGCAGGTTGGCAGCAAGAAAGTAAACATGCTGACCTCTGGCCATATTGTCCCATGAGAACAGAGTCAAAATCAGAACAAGCGACCACCTTTTCACGTCCACCTTAATGTTTGTGACGCCGGACATTGCGAAGAACGCCCTCAGTTCGCGAATTACTGTTCTAGTCGAACTCAGACTATGCAACTATGTTTAACTGAAAGAAAAACCGGACTTCAGAAACACGATGTCAAAATATGCAAGTATGGAATATGGAAGATTTTTTCCATTCCACACATCAAATTTTCCATTTCATTCCATATTCCATACCGATTTTTTCCTTCCATTCCATATTCCATGGCATAGTATGCCCTGGGCAGTGTTGCCAGATGGTTGTGAACTAAATCCGCCAAATGATGTCACAAAAATCTGCTAGATTCTGTTAAAATCTTGTCACAAAATTTCAGCTAAAATTACCTCGTTTTTTGTATGACACGCATTCCTTCATGATCTCTTTCAAATGGTTGGATGCTTTTACACAGTAGAACAATGCTCAGCGATAAACAATCTGAGTATAGCTTCATCCCCACAACTTTCTAAGTTTGATCTTTGTAACCAAAAACTTTGTGTTACATTAGGGAGCATGCAAAAATTATTTAGTTTTATCTGCGTGCTTCTACAAAAGTTTTGCGCATATAAGAAGTGGATCCCTAAAGCCTTTCAACACGTTTGAAAAATGTTTGGATTTTTGATAATCCGTAACATATTTTGGCCATGTTCAACCTATTCCGTAAAACCTCTGTAGCTACTTTAAACTTACTTCATTTTAAATTGTTTGATGAGACGTTGCTCAATTTACCTGACTTCATTGAAATATAAGATGGAATTAAACTGTAAACACAATCTTAAACCCAGTATTACAAAACTTATTGACCACGCTCAGCTGCAGGTAAAAATAGTTTAGCACTGCACGTAATCAAATTTGTACAAATTACGGGCTTCTTGCAAATACAATAACTTTTCTGAGGAATTTGAAGCCCTAATCGGAAAAATTTTAATTTAGTTTCATTTTAGTCTCATGCGGTTTGCCAACAAAATAGATTGCAAGCTCAAGGATGGATATTAGCGAAGGATGAGGTGGTCAGTAGTGTATAACTGTAGGTTGAAGGGTCCAGCTCTATTTCTTTGTTTTTTACCTCCATTTTATCGGTCAAGCGCATCATTAAAATTCCAGCTCTTTTTACCTCCATTTTCATCAATAAAATCCCAGCTCTTTTTACCTCCATTTTCATCAATACAATCCCAGCTCTTTTTACCGTCTGTAGGTTGAATTGTCCAGCTCTATTTACCGCCCAGCGCATCAGGTCCAGCTCTATTTACCGTCAAGCGTTCAAGCTCTTTCAGTCTTGCCAGTCAAGCGTTCAAGCGATCCCCGTGTGAGCTAGGGTATTTATTCGATCTGGAAGAATGATTCGTTTGTCATCCTGAGCTGAGAGAGCAATCTTGTTGACAGTTTCTGTGAATATTTCATGCTGTCGACTTCTGATTACGTTCATAGTTCTTCGCTGTTCTTTGCCATAGAAAAGGCAATTTTTATAATCATCGAATGAAATATTATTTTTCACAACACCTTTACATTTCTTCACTTCATCTAGTTCCTTTTTGTAGGCATACAATTTTGCTCGTAGACCTACAAATTCAGATATGATCTTCCCACCAACCTCGACCTTAAACATACCAGGGACCTTTTTGTTAAGTCTCGAAAGACTGTATTTCTCAAAGTTGGAGGTATCAAATTTATCTTTGATATCTTCTCGGATATCTTCAAAAAAGTCGTCAGTTTCGATCTCATACGTCAAAGAATCCGTATCAGTCATCAGCAACTTTGCTTTTGGTCCATACTTTTTCTTGATGTAATTATAATTAAAATCATACATAAGAGTCTTTAATAAATCCAGGATTGACATTCCGAGATAAACTGGCTTGTTGAATATAAGTTCTATTTTTTTCATATGCACCGCAATAAGATCTTCATTGAATATTGTTGTTCGTTCATAATTAGGTTTTGCAGCCAACTACTCCGCAGATTTACCATTTGGTTTAAGTCTTATATCAATTCTGTTCCTGATGTTTTCCATTGTCTTTCCAAATATGGAGTTATTCATCAATTTGAAAAAATCTTTTTCAAACTCACTTGAAGCTTTGGTTCTTAGTTTTGTATTTAACTCGATATAAGACTTCATCCATGGCTCTTCTTTGAAAGAAATTCCACGATGAATTTTTATTAATTTTAGACCGAGGTCTAAATACTGTTTTAAATTTTTACAATGTAATATATATTTTTTCTTGTCCGCCAAATTAGGGATAAGTTTTTCTACTCTATTTACAGTAATCCTCTCTGGGCAAGAGGATAATCATTATGTAGATCATGAAGTTCTTTTGGATACTCTAAATTAGCCTCAAGAATGCATGGAAATTCTTCCCAATTGTCTAAATCTTTTTCTTTCATCCACTTGAAGTCACTAACCGGCAATGGTTGACCCATTGCCCAACCATACAAGTTGTTAGCATCAAGACGTTGAATAAATTTTGATTTCTCTTTTGAATTAAAATCCTTCATATACTTATTATTTGCTTTTGCATATCGTTTTGAAATCATAGAGACTCCCCCACATATCCCCTGCTCTATGATCAGAAGCATGTCTGGATCACTCAATAATTCAAGTTGAACTTCAGTCTTTTTTAAACATGCATCCCATGCTAGTCCAGGTGCTGAATAATACCAACAAGGATCAATTTCATAATTTTTTAAACAAACGTCTCTAAAATTTTCAAAGACATCCGCAAGTAAAACTACGTCTGTGAGAAGATATAGATCATGGTATTCAAGAAACCTTTTCATCTTAAAACGATCCCAAACCTTTTGAGCATGCTTAAAGTCTTCAGGTGATATATCGCTATCGTTCAACTTTGAGTAAAACTCCTCTTTTGGAGGCAATTGAGTGTCTTCAAATTTGCTCAGACTGTTAAACCAGTCATACGGAAAAAATCCTTTTCGTCTTAACAATTCTTCTTCATCAAATGTTTTTTGAAGATGAGTGAACTGTTCTTTTTCTAGATTAGTCACTAATTTCTCCTAACTTGATTGCAAGAATCTAAAACTGTCAATAAATCTAATCTCAAATTTTTCTTTTTCCTGCTCTTTATCATAAATCTTTTTTGAGAAGCTGATATAATTTTCCTCTGTTTTGGGATACAATTTAATCTTCTTGGTGTCTTTGGACGTCGTCCCCCCAAGTTCTTAACGAGCACATGAGCGTCATAGCCAGATAGATTATGAAAAATCACTGGTATATGTTGTGGCCCTTGATAAAGTAAATTACTTTTATTATGGTCAGCTCCACGATATTTTTACCAGTTTTGTGATCATGATCTCTACGCTTTTTATCGTTAGAAGTAAATGTTTTTTTACAAAGATAGCAAGTTTTTGCATTTTCAAAATCGATTTTATCTTTCTCATTCATAACCATCGGCTTGCAGCTGCGTTTTTCCAATGACCAAATTCTGTCTAGGTCTTTTTCAAGTTGATCTATAAAAATCCCTGCTATGTCTTCACCATCTTCTCACTGAGAATAAGGACATTCTTTAACAGGTTCACCATTTTTAAGTATATAATAGCAGAATCCAGAAGGTTCATGTTTTTGATACTTCTCAGTGTACGATTTGTCTAAATCAGGTTGACTACTTTGAATTATTTTTGTCATGCACTCAAAGTCTGCGTATACTACGATTGGGACTTTAGTTGATCGGTTGAAATTATTGAATTCCAAAATTGTCCCTTTTTTGGTAAAGCTATCTTAACCGTACCATTCTTCTGACAATATTCATTATGTTTTTTTAAAACCTCCTCGGTTGTAAAAGAATTCAAATATCTCAAGCAGAAATTTCTTTTTTCTTCATGTGTAGTCTTTTGACGAGTTAAAAGCCTTAACATGTTGTTTATTAACACATAATGCTTATCATCCAGCAGTAGAAGATTTACTTCATGTAGTCCTTTATCCATCTCTGAAATCCTCAAAGGATATATTATCTTATCATCATACCCTAAAACATTTACAGAAATAGTGGGATTTTGTTTCTCAAATTTATTTATGTCCCTGAGCTTTACTGGAAAGCTTATATTTTTAAAGTTTAATGTTTCTGCTTGTACTTCTAGTTCAGTGTTTCCCAACCTTTTTCACCCCTGTACCATTTCGAGGTTTTATGCTGTGCTCGCGTACCACCTACATAAGTTACGCGCGTTGAAGGTGGTCAAAAAAATTCCCCACCTTTTATGACGTCATAATCACTATTTCACCTATGCGAGGTGTAATAACAAATTCTATTAAACTAGGTAGCATCAGCCAGGGTTGATGGGATGCATGGAATTTATTTATTTAATGCTATGGCTGCATTTGTTTATTTTCCACTAGCTGGTCGATGCGTGGCATACATTTGCTCACAGCGCATCGAAAGTCATGCATGGGCGCAACAAGTCGGTTTCGTTTCTTCGACTTGATAGTCATCAGGGCTGAAAATCCTTGCTCGCACTCCCACGTAGAAGGGAAAATTAGCA
>Ga0210059_1011598_pt1 | contig 13458 bp, 9 predicted proteins | sample Ectturendosymbi2_FD_188042 | JGI IMG/M metagenome (GOLD analysis project Ga0210059, IMG submission 188042) | Ecteinascidia turbinata endosymbiont from Florida, USA - Sample 2 (SPAdes) (version 2) | ecosystem: Host-associated > Tunicates > Ascidians > Unclassified | place: Key West, Florida...
CGTGTAAATTATCTCCGGGAGTTACCGCGGCAGCAGCAGACAAACCTTTTTCGTAAGAGAGATAAGCAGCGGAATGCTCCAAAGCCATATCGAACGAATTGGCTATATCGAACGCCTGATCCAGCGTTAGCTCATTATTCTCCAATAGACGCTGGCGAATTTCAAAGTTATATGGGAAGGTTTTTGACCAGAGTGCACAAGTGTTTCCATTGAGGCTGTGTGTATTTAACAAACTATCTATTTGCAGAACTTCACGTTGCCTGAAAGTCCTACACAAGTCGAAGTAGACCTACCGCCCATTTCTGACTTATATTCCATTTCGTACGCGTACTACAGTTGCCTGGGCTTCGCAGCAACTCTTGTAATCGGGATCGTGGTCGGTTTGATTTCGTGTAAGTGTTGCTTTGAAAACACAGATGGCACTGAGCTTTGAGGCAGTGGTTAACTTATTATCAACAATCGTCAATGATTTTCTTTCCTCAAGCTCTATGTTTGAAATCGAACTCTTTCTAGCAAAAGCTATCGTGCCTAGACGATTTTTCTGAAATTATCCTAAAGCTTGCATTAGTGCAACCTTTGTTTTCGACATGAAAGATTTTACCCACACTAAGAATAGTAGCCATAAACTTCAAAGGAAGGAGCACCTTTATTCCAACAGAAACAGTCGATAGCGAAGTTGGATTTGTTAAAGCTCCAAGGTACTTTCAAAAAATTGCCCAAGTACTATAGCTTTTTTTCGAAGGCTTCGATCTCTAATACAGAGCTTGATGAAAACAAGAACGAATATCACTGACGCTGAAACAAACTGAGTTATTTCTAAAACGTAAGCAGTCCAAAACGTGTGGTAAGCTTGTATATTCCCTGGTTCGGGTTTGTTAACTCGCATTCCTGTGTATTCATATGCAAAACTTTACGGCACAAGTTAAGTTTCAAAAAATAATGTTAGTAGAAAAACCACGACGATGTGTTGTATGTTCCATCCCAGCATTGTTTGATGATTTTGAACTCGATCGTAATATATTTTGTGAAAGCGCTTTATTGTCAGACTTTAAAACTGACTCCCACACCCAAAACGTTGTAACTAAGTTTTACATAAACCGTAGCAACCTGGTTAGTTTACTTTCAATAAAATAGTTAGCAGCAACTTTACTGCTGCCCTCAATTCCGTTTCATCACGTGTGATTATCGAAGTTGTGCTTTGTGTTGTGTCTTTCTCGCGCCCAACCCAAGGATGGCGGAACCGGGAGGGCCGCATGGTGCCATGCCCCCCACAATTTGTTTTCTGGCGGGACCTGGGCCCCACTTTCACATTTCGAATTTTTCAAAAGTACGTTTAAGCAACACAATTAGTATTGGATGCATTGATGAAGTAAATCGCTTGATGATAAAAAGTTTCCATAGGTATTTTGACGTGCACTGACACAATCCTGGTTAAAAACACCAGAAATTCTTAAGCCTTTGTCCTGACCAAAATAGGAGTGTGAACTTTCCAACTTGGGAGCGCTTCAAAATTTCATCGTTTAACACAGTGGTTTTCAACCTGGGGCCGCTGCCCCGTGGGGATCGTTTGCATTTTTTCTAGGGTCGCGATAACTTCTGACAAAAATATTCATAATTTCTTCTATATTTTTATTTGGCATATGAAACCACTTTTTGTCGCAATGAAAATACGAACACCTGGCATAAATGATAGCCTACTTTTTCATGCAAAATTGTTTCAAGTGTGATGATGACCATTACTGTACTGTTGCGTCTAGCAACGTACGAATAATTTTGTGACGTAAGAATGTGCTGTGTTTGTACATCAGATATCTGAGTGCGGTGGCTAACTTGGGAGTTATTCTGGTTTTCAATGCAGTTGTGCTGTAGAGTAACTTGCACAGGGTTGCCAATTTAGCGGTTTTTCCGCTAGATCTAGCGGACTTTTATCTTGTCTAGCTGGAAAATAATTAGTCAATGGCAATGTGCTATTGCAGACCTTGTGAGATTTTCATCGGAATTTAACGCTATCTGCTAAAACATTCGCATTTGTAAAGATCACGCGTCAGACGTTTTGCTAACGCGCAGTTGCATTTCTCTTCTCAAAAGCCACGAAATTTGATTTTTTCCTGTGATTTTTTCGACAAACCCAAAAAGACATCTTCTTTCCTCGTCTTTCATTTTTCAGTTGAAAACCGAAACTATTGCGCGCTTCGACAAAGGAAACGGGGCAGGAACGCACAGCATATAATTCTTTGACTTGGTCTAAATCAGTGGTTCTCAAAGTGGGCGGAATCACCCCCCTTTAGGGGCGATTTTAACAGTCAAGGGGGCAAAAAAGCAAAGGGGGGATAGAGGGGATGAAATAACACAGAGTGGGCGAAAATGCTCGACCACTAATCGATCATTGAGTTAACTTCAGTAGCCAACTATTATGACTTGTCAGTTTCTTGCAGATGTTAATTTACTATGATGATCGTTTGAGGTTTCTGCTAAAGCAATTTATCTATTAAATTTACTCTGGATCGTCTACGTGCCCGGCTACAGTCTGGATTATTTCAGGACTGTAAAGCCGTCCTAAAAATGACACAGTAAAATTTAATTCTTCTTTTCATGAACATAGTTCCAGTTCCAGAGCTTTTGCTTTTCACGAGTGTGGCTCCGGCTTCTGTTGGTCTTCACACATTGATATTTTAATTGCCTCGGTGTTCCTCAAGTTCAGTGGAAAATGAATTAAATCAAGTACACAAAACAATCTGGTATTTTTTTTACAAGCAACACTCTTACCGTGAGGAAATCAGCGAAAACACAACAATCATATAGGTTCAGACGTTTAAGAGAACAGTTACTAGCAGAAACGAATCTCAAGATAACGGTAATATAAACAATTTCTGGAAGGTCAGTCGCTGGCTTTAACGTCAACGCCTGAGTTCCTTCTGTTATTTCCTACGACCAGAATCAAGAAAATGGCTCTTTGGAAAACTACATTTGTGTCCGAGCATTTCAACACAGACCAGTCCTAACTGACCAAGTGTTTTTGCACTCGTTGCATGCTTTGTCTGTTTCAGTCTTGGCGATTCCAGTTAACAGCGCTTCCTGGGTAAACCATGCAAAGAGCGAAAAACACATAGTGGACTGTCTTGTGTTGTTTCAAACACACACATTTGCATTAACAGAAATGCGAAGATGTGTTTTTTGTTCGAATAAAAAGTATGACTCCTAGCAAGATATTCACACATGACTTTTAAAAAATATCTGAAAACGTCTGATTTCTTATCTTTTGCACTCATAATAAGCAGTGATGAATCGCAAATTAAAGCACAACTTGGTGTGGGAATTGGTTACCGTGCTGAAAACACAGATTTTTCTCCACAGATGAAAACTTCAAGAAAAGTGCACAATTGTTTACATTGATTTTTTTACACTCCTGATAATGTACTGCTATGCAAAGCAATGCTAGTTCGCTACCAATTAATTATTTATAACTTACATGTTATGCTACTGCTTGTAAACGTGATGTTTTCTAGTGAACATTCCCACATTACAATAGCGTGCCGTGCATTTCACGCTAAAATCTGCAATGACATATAGTAATACTTCTTGCTAACAGCATGACTACATACAGCCAGTCCCCTTGCCAGGGGGAAACATTGGTGGACTTAGCCCCCCAAACAAAGCTCCAAGACCCCCATATCGAAACGTGAAACACTATAAATCAGTAGAGTTTTATTTAATTTTATAATGTCAAGCTCCCCGGCACAAACGCAAAACCCCACGCAGAATCGCAAAGTCCACCCATTGAAAACTTTCTGGCGACGGTTCTGCATGTAGCTACAAAAGCTATGGATATTTTATTATATACCTACTCGTTACAGTTCATTTTTTTTAGATCGCTACACTACTACAGACCCGGTTTGATCATTCTGACTAGAAAGTAAGACATTGTGGTAGTTAAGGTTTTTCTTACTTCTACAACAGTGGTTCTCAACCATTTCGCTGAAGGGCGCAAAATCCAGATGTACGGTTTTGTGAGAGAGCCTCACAAAAAATTTACCACAAGTCAATGGACACGTTTTGTTTTATTGCACTAATGAAGTCTGTTACAAAATATTAGAGGTGTTACTGAAAGACATTACCTTTCGAAAAGGAATTCTTCCCCAGCCAAGAATCAGACAGTAAGCCCTTACAGAGTATATATAAAGCCTTAGCGATTATTAAACCAAAGAAACATTAACGGCTTGCAGATCCGTTGTTGCATTCTCGTGTTGTAACTCGAAATGATCGCGTTTGCTGTGCTATAAGTGTGCTATAAAGAGCACACGTAAGTCTATTTGGCAAAACCCTCAGTATCTGAGAAGGGACCCGGAGCCGGAGGACATGGCTCTCAAATGGCCATGGCGCCGACTCCGGTCCTAGAGTTTAAACTGAGCTCCGCCTCCGGCTCCTTCTGATTTTTTATTTGAGCTTCGGCTCCAGGAAAAATGCCCAGCTCCGGCGCTCCGGTCCCGCAGCCCTCGATTATTTTCACAAGAATTCTGAACGCGTTATCAGCGTCGTAATGCAATTACTTAGTTCAGTTTTTTAATGGCTTGGTTCAGCTATTTAATACTTTCCATAACTGAAATTCTTTAACTTTACTACCTTATGTTTGTTTTATGAGGCTTTGGGGCTAAAACGATGTGTCGAGAGTGAAAAGGGGGCGAAGGAATGAAAAATTTTGAGAAACACTGGTCTAAATGATATTTCAGATGTGCAACGCTCGCTTCCAAACCCGAGGTATGAAGAGTTTTCTGACCTCCGCGGTGTTTTAAATGGTGAGTGCATTTACAACCAACGTGAGTCACCTCTGGACATGGAAGGGCGTAACATTGCAAAACTTCAAATGAATAGTCACCTTGCAAAACTTCAGGTCTCCCGCAAAGAAATGAAAGGTCCATCATAAAAATGTGGTTCACAGTAAATGAAAACAGCTTCACTTTAACGAGGCGTAAAATGTATGTGGTCTCAAATGAATGTGTGTCTCAAATGATTCTGGTCACAATGAATGTGGTCTCATAAGAATGTGGGCTCAAATAAATGTGGTCTCAAATGAATGTGGTTTCAAATGAAAAAACGTCAAATGAATGTGGTCTCAAATGAATGTGTGTCTCAAATGATTCTGGTCACAATGAATGTGGTCTCATAAGAATGTGGGCTCAAATAAATGTGGTCTCAAATGAATGTGGTCTCAAATAAATAGGTCTCGAATGAATGTGGACTCAAATGAATGTCGTCTCATATGAAAAAACGTCAAATGAATGTGGTCTCAAATGAATAGGTTTCAAATGAATGTGATCTCAAATGAAAAAGTCTCATATGAATGTGGTCTAAAATGAACAGGTCTCAAAAGAACGTGGTCTCTAATGAACGTTCTCAAATGAATGGTCTCAATAGTCATGGAACCCCCATGGAAAGCTACAAGTTGTTTGCAGGCAAAGGAGGCTGCGTCGATCGAACGTCATATATTGTGTATTCTTTCATCATGTCTGTTCCTGCCAGAGCAAATTCGCGTTTACAATCACGCAGGTGGATGGCGACACCGCAGAAAACAAGATCCGAGGTTGTTTTTTTTTCTCTTGGATCACTGGATTTTCAGCAGCTGGCTGCCGGAAACATGCCGAAGCTGGTCGAGGTTCGGGATAGATCCTGTCGTTCACAGCTCTCGCAACGAGGACAGTTTTACTGACCTCGATGCTGCCATAAATGTTTACCAAACTTCACTGACCGCGCCCGAGTGGAGGAGCAAGGAGTTCATACCTACAAACAACGGGGTATGACTTTTCACATAATTCAACGATTTCGCATTTTTGCGGAAAACTCTTGTAAATAGTGTCAACTGTGTAACAGCCAAGAACGTTCTGTCAAGATAAAGTTTGTCTGCATTTTTCGAAGTGAAACACAGGCAGCTGATTTATTACCATAAACAAACTTCAGGTACTGTGGACAAACTGTGGACATCAGGCCGGCCCTAGCAGATGCGGGGCCCAATGCAAGACCTGGGCGCGGGGCCCAATGCAAGACTTTGGCGCGGGGCTTCCCTAAGAAGTGATTTTATGACGTCATGGTGTTTAGTCAACCGCGCTACGATCATGGTAGAGCGCAAATATGTGCTACGATCGTGGCAGAGCGCAAATATGCAGTACAGCACTAACACGAGAATTGAGCACGTTTGTTAATGTTCGAGAGGAAATTTGCTAGTTCTGGCGAGAGCGTTCTTTGTAAAAAATTAAATTTATATGGCGTTTCTACTGAATTCTGAAGCGCAAGGTTTATCTGGCAAAAATGAATAATCTACCCAAACACCATGGCGCGGGGGCCTCAGAGGGGTGGGGCCCAATGCAGCTGAATCGGCTGTATCGCCTTAAGACCGGCCCTGGTGGACATGGAAAAAATATTAGGAAAAAGTTGAGATATTTGCGGAGTTTTTGATGAAAAATATGATGACTGTTTGTGATCACTATCTGCGCCGTATGATGACTGTCTGCGCCGTGTTCTGCGCCGTGTTCCAAGGCCGTGTTCCGCCGTGTTCCGCCGTGTTCGCCGTGTTCCACAAATATGATGACCGTCTGCGCCGTGTTCCACGGCGCAGAGAGTATTCTGAGTGTATTGCTGACGAGCTAAATATGAGACATGACCAAAATCATTTTAGTGAATTCGATTATCAAAAAGCGATGTTTGCTACTCTGATATATATTATAACTACAAACGCTGTCGGCCTCAATTGTATTGGTCTGACAACAATTGAAATTTCGCTCGGTTGCGTGTGGCAAGTGTAAAACATCGACGTCCTTTTGATCTGCATTCTAAACGCCAATTGCCACATGTTAAGCTGGGTAACACGCAGTGCACTCTTTTAGTTCCTTTAATTTAGGATAGGCCCAACCTCATCATAAAAAACGGTGGACTGACGTATGTTTTGTGTTAAACGCTTCCAGATCACAAACGTAAGTTTCGTTGCGTTCCACGACCACGAAGCCAAGCGCATTGGAAACGGTTTTTCCACCTCCGAAAAAGTAAACGACGGTATCTCAACGTCGTCTAATCCAGCGCCATACCACGACGAGGAAGTCACAACAATGTAGAGCAACCTGCAAGGCCATTACCAGTTAAAGCGAATTCTATATTGTACTGTATGTTGCAGTTTCTTTCAAGCTGATTTTTTGCATCTAATATACTGAATTGAATTCATTGGTACAAACATCGAATATTTTGATAAACTGGAAGGAATCGCTGCAAGTTCTTAATATGAACAGTGCTGTCACAAATATCGAAGCCATATTGCTTTATTCTGTATTCGACTTAGTCATAAGCCATCTTCAGGAAAAGATAATGAAATACACCAGTGATACAACAAAGTGAAGATCCTCTGTTTCAAGGCATTCGTTCTATGTCAGTGGTTCTTAAACCGGGGAGAGCGTCTCCCCAGTGGGGAGCCAATAGATTTCAGGGGGGGCGCGAACTCTTATGCGCTCTGCAACATGGAAAGTTTGATGAAGAAATTAACCAATAAATACATTTGCTTATACAACTTGTTTATTGTCAGGGGGACTTGACACAAAGAACAATTACTCAAAGAGGCGTAGCAGAAAAATGATGAAGAAACACTGTTCTATGTTATGTAATAAAGATCGTTATGTGTTAAATAACAGCTAAGTGATACAGTAGATAAAAAAATCCACTTTGAGCTCCGGCTGGTGTTCCTGTATTAGAAGGAACGCGACCAAACCCTCTATGACGGACACTATCAACATGTTTATTCCTACCTGAGTAAGATTTCACATGAAGTTCGTCGGGAAATCCAAATATCTGTACACCACGACTCGATTGCTCCCATTCAGCTTCGATATGAAAGCAACAAGCTGAAAAACTGTTTTCCGTTTAAAGACAAACAAAAAGAAACTCAGCGTTCAAACGTGGTGCATAGTCCAGGGGTTTCAAACACGCGGCCACTGGGCCCCGTTTGTGGTCTGCGAGTGCGTTTCGTGAGGCCCGCGATGCTTTTTGGGAATTTGCAAATAATTAATATTTACGTTATTAAGTTCATTCAACGGTGTTTAAAAGTGCTCAGATAGCCAGCTAACAAGTTCCTTTCAAACGAACGTAGAGACGGCTAAAAATGATTTGCCTTAACTCACGATACCTTTCACAGGAAATAAAATGTAAAACCTGTGTGGTAAGGTACCGCCATTGTTGCGTCAGCGTCATAATACGGCCCTGGGATTACTTCATAAGTCCTCATGTGCAGTTTAATATTAGACAGCCAATCTCTTCTTTTTTCATCAAGATCCTGGTTAAAGGCAGAAAACAACAACACAAAAATACTTAGAGGCATGCTTCTTGCGAATCGTCACGTGTGGAAAAGGTCATGGCTGTACCGTTTGTTTTCTGTGCATTAAATGTTTGCTAAACTTCAAACTGTTTCTAAACAGAAAATTTTCATGGGGTGCGTGTATGGTGCAGGGTCATTGAAAGTTTTTAAATCTGTGCCTGCGACAAAGCTCACGGAAATGTTTGGCAAGGTCGTAAAGGACAAGCACAGGTTTACTTAATCCGAGTGCTTTGTTGCTGCTGGAAGAAATCAGCGCAATGATCTGGTTGGTTTCGCAAGCGCTCCCGCAACACAGAGGTCAGGTTCTTGTCTGAAAGAGTTGCTTATTCCAAAGCGAGAAAACTTGCACTCTCGTTTCCTGTATTTGCAAAATTACTGAGCGACAAAAGTGCATCTTTTGTTTTAGAAATTTCGTAATTATTCTTTCGCTCTCTGATACTGGAAGGAGATTGTTAAAACAAAGACTTGCTTTTTCTTAAAAAGTGAATTTAGATCAAGCAGCGTCGGTAGGGAATGGCAGTGGTTTATTCATGCATTTTTGTGAGTCAAATCACGAAATGACACAAATGCAACAAGAGGAAAAAGAGCAACATCAAAGAGCAGGAATTAATTGCATGTTGATGAGAAAATAAAAACATCATAAACTTCAGGTTTAGCAAATTGGTGTGTTCTACCATATTTGAATCACAAAGGGTTGGCAAAAGACAATGGGTCAACTGCTCGTTCAGCTCTGTTGCAAACAAGTTTTCAAACGGAAGACATTGCTCCAGTCAGCATCTTGAAAAACAGTCAATGGTTACTCAACAAGCCTACGGAAGTGCGGTTACATATTGGCAAAAAGAAAGGTTCCCAATTTACGACAGTCACAGCTTTTTGTTGTTCCTTTCCTCGTATTTCTATATGGCATTTAAAAATATGTGAGTGGTATTATTATTATTATTATTATTAGTGTGCACGAAGTGGGTGAAATATTATTTTTGTTGAGCTCGAGGATGATCGAACGGAACTTCGAGGAACACCCACTGCAAATACCGCTAGACCATCATGTATTTCACCTTAAAAAAAACAAAATCAGGAAAAAATGCAGACTAAATATGTCATGCTCATTTATTTATGGTTCATACTAATTTATTCCATAACTCTATTTCCCCAAAGACTAAGCTCATACTCTTCTGGTTTTTCCAGTTTTCTCAAACTGAAAAAACAATCAAACGTTTTAAGGTTAACGTGTTTTCTTGTTCAAGCATACGCAGTTTTGAACAAGGTAGACCAGGGGTTCCCAACCTTTCCCTTACAATGTACGCCTTCAGCATTCCGACAAATTAGCATGTACCCCTATGGCATGTACCCCTAAAACTCCTTTTGACAAAATATTTTCTCATGATTTTTCACAGATATATTTAACAATATTTATATAATGACTTTTGAAAATAATATTAAGTGATATATGTGTAAATATTTGAAAATAAACAACATGTAAATATATTTTTGCCTTCTATTGCTAACCTTAAATGTACTCCTTCGGATAGGCAAATGTACCCCCAGGGGTACATGTACCCCAGGTTCGGTACCCCTGAGATAGACCATCGAAAGACATATCAAGACACGTTCAGGTGCTGAATCTATGTTACCAGTTGTAGTCAAATGTCTTCGCCTTAGTTGTTTCTAATGAAAACCAGACTCGTAGCCAGAACTGTTTAGCCCAGAAACATTTTGTTGAGGCCTTCTTTACATCAAATCTTATCCATAGTATCGGAGAACAGAGATGCGACCAACAATAATTCGAGTTCAAAGAAATTTATCCGAACTGGAGCAGTCTGTGATGATAGTCACCCAGACACAGTGGCGTACGCAGACAATTTTCATGGGTGGAGTTTCACTCAGTGGCATATGGTGGTCATTTGTATTTGGTGTGCCCTGCTGGTGACGTCAAAATTTGACGTCATATTCATGTTTCCAAACCAACGTTTTTGTGAATTTTTTGACACAATATGCATGCTCTTCTACACGCACTTCCCTTATTTTATGTGCCATTGCACTGAATATAAATTATCAGCGCTTCAGGTTAGGATATCGGAGCAAATACGCTCAAATCTATGACACAGCAGTTCGTAACTGCAAAAATATCAGGCTGCGCATAACAGGGAGGAAAAACCGCACTCATCACTGCGTCAGAGCAATTTACAACTGCAAAATGAAGCTATGTACGTAAATGTCTTGTAGAATACGAGCAGTCGAGCATAGAAAGTGTGCGGCTCGACTGTTTAACGCACACTCCGGTTTGCAAGATCGAATTTTGCTAAACTACACAAGAATTGAGAATGCCCATAAAGTACGCAAGAAAACTTTCGATTTTTTGTTATGTGTAGACGTCCAGCAAATTTTTTGTTTTCCTTTTTCCCTGCTGAGACATTGTCAAATGTCTGAATGCTTCTATGTTAACAACTGCTGTTTTTGAGTTCGTGCAACAGTTCTATAATGCTACAGCATTTTTTTTAAGGAAAATGTTAGATACCCGGTATGGACCTGTAGGGACCCGATTTCTCTGGTTCTAGGGCCCCGATTGTCTTTGATTTTAGGGACCCGATGATAATTTTCGCTGATTCTAGGGACACGATTTTCAATTCTAGGGACCCGAATCGGGTCCCTAAAACATCTTAAAAAACCCTGTGCTGCAGAAACTGGTAATGTACCCAATGCGGTCAGCGCTTGCGCTGATCAGCCTTAGCAGACAAAATAAAGACAAATGGTTTCGGATGAAGTGAACTGTCACGGTACATAATCTTAAACATGCGTAGTGGACGAAAGGTCTGCAATAAGTGGTGAGATGGTTTCTGGATGCAGACGATAACCCAGATTCCCACCAAAACCTAGTTATTACTTTTTGGTCCATTTGCAATGTTCCTTGAAATTTGCATGCAAATTCATCCCGCGGTATTTGCATTAAGTCGACATGTTAACAAGCTAAAAGCATGCGAAAACAATTGAACTCCTTTGCGCAGGTAATAAAGTTTTGTAAAATGTCAAGCTCAAGGGGGAGTTTTAACATCAACCCCCCACCCTTTGCGTACGCCCTTGCCCAGACACAGGCTAAAACAAATAAAGTTTAACCTTGTGTCAAAAATATTTATTAGGTTATCCGATAACCGTAGCAGAGTTGTAAACGGGCTTCATTTTGAAGCCCGAACCCGGCCCGACATTTGTTTTTGAAGCCCGATTCAGGCCCAAAAGGCACTTTTATCCAGTGAGCCATGATATGTGCAACTATGGGGTATTGTTGGCATAGCAAAGTAAAGATAACTAAATGATTCACAATTCATCATTTTTATTTAAGATATAATCAACTCACGATCGCTTCAACAGTAACTGGCGACAAATGTGTCCGTCATTGCCAAAATATTTTTCGTGCAGGCCCGAAATTGGCCCAAAACCTTTTGACAAACTCAAGCCCGAACAGGCCCGACACCCGCCCCGACTCAAAATTCCAGCCCGATTTACAACTCTAAACTGTAGATCAGGGCTGTCCAAAGGTTTTTTAAAGAGATGGCCAAAGTGGGTTATGTGAAAGTGCCTGCGGGCCAGCAATTCTTTCCAACCTTTTAATTGTATAAGGTTCAGGTTAGCACAGTCCAGTCCTTCACATAGGGTTTGAAGAAGAATCCCGTCATCGCAAGGGCTTGCACGCTTTCATGTTCGTTCTCAGCACATCAAAAAACAATGCGAAACGTCTGAAGTAGCAAGAAACCGCCGTCGCTCCCACACAGAAGCCTAATCCAGGCTGTGTTTGGCACATCTCTGTCGAAAATGATTAGTTAGTGAGATTTTAATTTGGCAAAGATCTTGTTAAACCTACCACTTGCAAGGACTATTCCTACAACTTTTGTGAATTTTTAGCAGTTTCATAACGTATTTTGACGTCATCTGTGTTTTTGCACAAACTAATCAAAATGTATGAACCGACCAAAAACGTTTGGTTGAAAAACTTTTTAGGAAAGCAAGCCGGCAACAGTAGGTAAGTCTCACCGTACTAAAGTATAGCCCTACTGTAAAAGTCACAACTACATTGTGCAAGAGGCATATGTTTGCACATCTCTTGGTTGGACAATGGGTTGCCTGTTATCTTTGTTACAAAGCAGTATGTGCTTTGTTACAAAAACGCTAACAGAGCTGGAACCTTCAAACACACGCCAGCTTTGTTGAACATGTGGTAGACTTACAACCAGCGTCAAAACTCGAATAACAACGTTTTACTGCAGTAATTAAATTTTATGAGCAATTTCGTTGAACTTCTGACCAAACCTGTGTAGGTGGCAACAGGTGAGTTGCGAATGCAGCAATCTTATCTGACTTCGTTAAATATAACATAGCTTTGAAAGCATTCCGATAAAAACCTATTTTGCAGATAAGGCTGACAACCAACTTTGGAATGACGATCTTTTGCAATGTCGCATATCTGATAAATTGGTTGTCGGGGAAAAAATGATGCAACGGCAAAATTTTATTACAACACAAAAATGAGTTTAACATTACCTTGATGTGACTCGTTTCAACCACAGTTTTTGAAAACGATTTTTTCGGATAATGCTGAAAATTGAACGTATTCTTTTTGTCTGTGCAAGCTGGAATTGATTGATATTTATTAGTACGAACGACGAGTTGAAAACCCTTTTCAAAACGCTCCCAGTTTGTCAGGAATAAAGTGTTGCTGCAGCTATAAATGTTGTATAAATGTTGATACGATAATGAAAAAAATGGCAGATGTTTCACGAGTAAAACAAATTTTGAGTCTTGTTTGCTGATTAAAAGCTATCACATTACTTAAGTGGCTGCAAATACCTGGTTAGGCTAAACCTTCATATTCCAAGATGTAGAAAAAGACAAATCTTGTCATTCTCAAAAATAGAAATGATCAATGTGCTTGCTATATCAAACGTTTGTGGAAACAAAAGAAGCAAGCGAATCTCTTTTGTTTGGCAGATGTTTCGAAAGGTACTTGTTACATTCTAAGTTTTGCAGAAATCGTGTGTAGTCATCATGTCTGCCCCACCATCGAACTTGTCTCCGGGAGATTACGCCGTTTTTGGTGTCACTCTTGGGATTTCCGCATTAGT